>MDSV01196389.1_pt1 | contig 12612 bp, 14 predicted proteins | sample 810851 | NCBI WGS metagenome assembly MDSV01 (sample SAMN05326640, study PRJNA326480) | marine metagenome | isolation source: seawater | place: Atlantic Ocean: North East | collected 2012
TTTCTTAGAATTAATAAAAAAAAAATTTTCAATGATTTATCATTGGAATTTTCTAAAAAAGGGATTTCTGTTATTCTAGGACCTAATGGTTCTGGCAAAACTCTTCTTACAAAAGTTATTTTAGGTCTAGTAAATTTAGATAAAGGAATGGTTAAAGTTTATTCCAAAAATAAAATTAAACTTGGCTATTCTCCTCAAAAAATTACATTTCTTAGAAGAAATGTTTTTGATAATGTTGCATTCCCAATGATATTGGACGGTTGTGATAGAAGTATTATAAAAAAATCAGTTAATGACTTATTAAAGAAATTTGGAATTTTTGAAATACAAAATTTATCTGCTCGAAATTTATCAGGTGGACTTGGGCAATTTGTATCTTTTATTCGATCAATTGTAAGAGAACCCGAGATATTGATTTTAGATGAACCTTCATCTAATTTAGATATTAATTTAAAAAATAGAATGGAAGACTATCTAATGAGCCAACGTCATAAGAGAAAAGTTATTATGGTAACTCATGATTTATTTCAAGCTCAAAGACTTGCTGATGAGATTATACTTGTTGAGAATGGAATAATTTTAATGAAACTTTCTAAAAAAGAATTTATAAACGCTAAAAGTAACAAAATAAAAAGTTTTTTGAATAAAAACTACTATTAAAATTATTATGAAAATATATGACTATCATATTTTTTGTTGTGTTAATGAAAGACCTGACTCTGCAATTAGGGAATGCTGTAAAAAAAAGGGGGCGATTGAATTAAGAAATTACATGAAAAAAAAAGTGACGAGTCTAAAATTAGGAAAAATTAGAGTTAATCAATCCGGCTGTCTTGACCAATGCGAGAATGGCCCTGTTATGGTTATATATCCGCAGGGTGTTTGGTACAAATACAAAAATTTTGATGATGTTGATGAAATTATTAATTCACATTTAATAAAAGGAAAGGTAGTTAGACGTCTTCTTTTAAAAACGTAATGTTTATCTTTTTTTTAACCAAATTTTGTAAATAAAATTTGCAAAATTATTAATGTATTTATAATTTAATAAAAAACTCAAAACTTTAAAATATTTAAATTGTCCCCATAATACTCTAAAAGCTTCAACTCCCTTTACAAAGCTTCCGTCTTGTTCTTGAATATGAAGAACGGATAATAAATCACCTTTTGTTATTCCTGTTTTTTTTATCTTCGTTTTATCTTCATGAATATTAATCCACTCAAATTTATTTTTCTTATCAATTTTTGAATAAAAGTTGATTTCTTTATTGCAAATATTGCATTTACCATCATAGAAAACTTTAATTTTTTTTTTCATATTCCCGAACTGTTAATTATTTGCTCAGTTATTCTAGTAAAAAAATAGGTACAGTTAAGGCAAATTACAAACATAATTAAATACCTTATGGATTTATCTAAGGATTCTCCAATCCAATTAATAAAAATTTCTGAGTCAGCAATTTTCATACACATTTCAAAGAAAAGAACAAAAGAAAAAATAAAGTTAGATATTTGAATTCCATCTTTATCAACTAAGTGAAATAAAAAAGTGGAAACAAAAAGAAATAAAATAATATAAGTAAATGAAAATAATATTTTTTTTTGAATTTCTCTCGAGGCTAGTAGCTTTAAAAAATTACTTTCTATAGAAAATATTTTTATTATCTTTGTCGTCATGAATATAATTAGTAAATGGAGAATAAGTAGGACTAAAATTTTTTCAAAGTAAATACTTATTTTTTTTTCTCCTTAGAACTTAAGTCTTTTCTTGATAATTGAAATAATAAAGCTACAAAAACAATTGCAAAAACATAGAACAAAATAAATCCAAGAGGGTTATCAACCATTGATTTATGAAGTGAATCCTGTTGACAAGTTAAATTTTCTTTGAAAGTTTTAACTTTTTTTGAACAAAATTCAAAGTTGTTTGTGTTATCTTTTGGTTCTTTAGTTTCCAAAGTTAAATTTCAATTTCAATTTCTCCCTCAATTTTTTCATTGAGGTCTAATTCTTCAGAAATTAGTTTTGCTGAAATTTTAATCTTTCTAGAATTTTTTGGTTGATTAGTTCTAATTTTCTCTTCAATTTTTCTTTGAGATGTTATTCCAACATTTTTTAAAAATTTTCTAATAGATATGTTAATTTTTTCTTCATTCATAGAGTTAGATTAATTACACTAAATAAAGTTGTAAAGATTATTGTTTTTTTTTTAAAAACAAACTAAATGTTTAATGAAAATTGGAGTCTTAATCCCAAAAAATTCATTGATTGAGTGTTGATGAGTGTGATGAGAATGTACAAGGACAGGTAATATTTCTTTTTTTGAAATTTTTAAAAAATAAATAAAATTTGTTCCTTGAAATCTTTTATCTATAATTTTGAATTTTAACTGACTTTTATCACTGTGTATTAGGTCCTCTGGTTGGATAAGAAGCTTAACATCCGTACCTTTTTTATATTCATTTGCAAAGGTCCCTCTAATTTTTCCTAAAACTTTATGTTTCAATTCATTTTGCGATATAACTTTGGCATCAATAAACACGCCTTTATTAAAAAAATCTGCAACATCTGTTGATGCAGGAAAGTGATAGATATTATAAGGGTTATCAAATTGGATTAATTTATCTTTACCAAACAGACAACATTGGCCTCCAAAATAAAAGGCCTCTTCATAATTATGTGTAACAATTATAGAACTTATTTTATTTTTTTTTAAAATTCTTTTTAAATTGACCTGTAATTTTTCTTTTAACCCAATATCCACATTTGAAAAAGGCTCATCTAACAAAAGAAGTGTGGGTTTTGAAATTAAAGATCTTATAAGTGAGGCTCTTTGTGCTTCTCCTGCGCTAATTTCATGTGGATATTTTTTGAGGATAGATTTTAGGAAAAAAGCGTCAATACATTCATCTAGCGATATAGAAATCTTTTTTTCCGTTTTTCTAAATTGGCCAAGTTTTAAGTTCTCAAAAATATTCAAATGTGGAAATAAACTATTTTCTTGAAATGACAAAGCAATTTCTCTTTTTTCAGGTTGAACAAATATATCTTTTGACGAGATGACTCTTTTGTTTAACCAAATTTCACCGTTAACGATATTATCTAAACCGGCAATTGCCCTTAAAATAGTGGTCTTGCCAACACCAGATTGGCCAAGAATAGAAATAATATCTCCTTGATTTTTAATGTAGAAACTGACATTTTTCAAAAAATGGTCCTTACTTGACGAAAAAGTAACATTTTTTATCTCAAAAAAGTAACTCATAAATATTTTATAAGTTATTTTTTATCTATTAAAAAGAACTTAATTGACAAAAAAATTAATAATGACGACCATAAAATTATAAAAAGTGATGGGGTGGCTGCTGCCTCAATTAAATCATTCGAAGCAAGATTAAATGCACTTGTCGAAAAAGTATCAAAATTAAAAGGTCTTAATATCAAAGTTATAGGTAATTCTTTAATGATTTCTATTGAAATTAAAATAAAGGCAAAAACAAAATTCTTTTGAAGCAATGGATAGTGAATTGTTTTTAAAATTTTGAATTTATTAAATCCAAGTAGATAGGCACTGTCATCAATTGATGTGTTAATTTTTAGATAAACGGTTTTAATTGTATTAAAAGATATTGAGTAAAATCTAATACAGTACCCAAAAATTAGTCCATAAATTGTTCCAATGAAGATCCCTTGCAAATTAAGATTAAAAAAATTGTCAAGATAAGTAAACAAACTTATCACAGAAATCGATATTACTATTCCCGGGACTGCATATCCTGAAATAGATAAAGTTGAAAAAAATTGTAAAAATTTACTTCTTAAAATCCTCACGCCAAAATTTGAAAATAATGATAAGCAGATAATTATTAGCGAGGAAATTACTATAAGCTTTATGGAATTAAGATTTAACTGTAATAACTGTTTATAATCATAGAGGTTACTGTTAGAAAAAGCCCAATAAAGCATTTGAAATAAAGGAAAAAGAAAACTTATTATAAATAATAGTAGGCAAAATGAGAATGCAAGAATTCCTTTAGAACCATTAAGGGTGTTTTTTTTATTTTTTTTGCTAAATGAATTTGAGGTATTAAAAAATTTTAGATTTTTTCTTGAGAAACTTTCCAATGAAAAAAAAAATAAAATAAAAATTAATAAGAATAATGATAAGAAATTTGCAGTTTTTAAATCATCAAATATAAACCATGAGTTGTATATTCCAGTCGTAAAAGTAGAGATTCCAAAATATGAAACTGTTCCAAAATCAGATAATGTTTCCATTGCTACTAATGATAAACCTATAAAAATTGCCGGTCTTGCTGTTGGAAGAATAATTTTAAAAAGTGTATCAAAACCTCTAAAACCTAAACTTTTACCTACTTCTAATAAATTCCTAGATTGGTTTAAAAATGAAGATCTTGCTAATATGAAAACATAACCAAATAATGTTAAACTTAACGAAATAATCGAACCTATTAATGGCCCAATCTTTGGTATAACCTTATTTGCTAAATCTTCGGAAATAAATGACATAAGTGAATATGCTGTTCCAAAATTTTCAAAAAAGGCTGAAAGAGTATAGCCATAAATGTAGGGTGGAATAGCAAACGAAAGAAGCAAAGAATATTTAAAAAAGTTGACTCCAAAAAAATTATAGAAAGAGACCAGATAAGCAGATAATACTCCCAAAAAAAAGGTCATAAAAAGCACAGAAAAAAGTATAAGAATAGAATTTTTAGAATAGTTTATTAGTTCACTGTTAGAAAAAAAAAATAAGTAGTCAGAATTTTCCTTTATATTACTGCATAGTAAAATTATTAAGGGGGTAAGAATTACTAAAGGAATCAATAAAGATATGTAAAATATTGATTGATCGCTAATACTTAGGTTGGATTTTCCTAACAAATTTTTACCTAATTCCATCCAGCTTTTTTCATTAATTTAAAAGCTTGTTTTTGTCTTTCACCATAAACAGAAACACTAATAGATTTATCTTCTTTAAAATTATTGATTTCTTCGACTAAGAGATTATTTTTTAAATTTTTTATTATTGGATATTCAAATGAGTTTTTACAAATATGAATTTGTGCTTTTTCCGTAAGTAGAAACTTTAAAAATTTTCGTGCATTTTCTTTATTAGGAGAGAATTTTAAAATTCCTGCCCCAGAAATATTTATATGTGTGCCTCTATTAGATTGATTTGGGAAAATAGGTTTTACTTTCTCTGCAGCCTTTTTTTGCTCCTTACCTTTTTTCCCAGATTTCATTAATGCATAATAATAAGTATTTGCAACTGCAAGTTTTGCTTCTCCCGCTGCGACCATTAGAATTTGTGCTCTATCATTACCCTGAGGAACTCTAGCAAAGTTATTTACAAACTTTTTCAACCAATTTTCAGTTTTTTTCACACCGTTATGTTCTATTATTGAGGCAACTAATGATTGATTATAAATGTTATTTGCTTGTCTGATAGCAATTTCACCTTTCCATTTTTCATTTGAAAGATCCTCGTAAGAAATATTTTTGATTTCAGTAAGATTAGTAAATTTTGGGTTGTAGAATAAAATTCTAGCTCTTTTTGTTATTCCAACCCAATATTGATTTCTAAGAGACTTTGGAACAAGAGTTTTAATATTTTTTAAGTTGTGTTTTGTGAAAAGGGTTTTTTCTTGTGCTGAAAAGAGTGCGCCAGCATCTGCAAGAAATAATATATCAGCCTTACTTTTAGCACCTTCATCTAAAATTCTTTTTTCTAATACCTTCGATTTCCCGTTTATTATATTTACTTTTATACCGGTCTCAGTGGTGAATTTTTTATATAAATCTATGTCAGATTCGTAATGTCTTGAGGTGAATAAGTTAATTTCATTAGTCTTAGCAATATTTGTCAGAAATAGAAAAACTAGTAATAAGCGGACTAATAGCATGAGAATGATAATTATTATTAATATATGAATAATTATCTTGCTGTCAATAAATATAAATTTTGAGGGTTGAGTAAACTCAACCCTCACACATTATTTTACTTTATATTTATAGTCTTAGGTTTTTTACTTTCTGGTACAAATTTTTCTAATTTAATAATTAGCATACCGTCTTTCATCTCAGCATTTTTTACTAAAATCTCTTCAGATAAAGTAAATTTTCTGATAAATGATCTTTTAGATATACCTTGATGAATTAGACTGGTATTTGTATTATTACTATCTTTTTTATTTGACTTAACTGTCAATTCACCATCAGCTAACTCTATTTCAATATCGTTTTTATTGAAACCTGCAAGAGCCATTTCGATCAAATAGTTATTGTCATTAATTTTACTTATATTATACGGAGGATAGGAATTAGAAGAATCTATATCCATTTCGAATAATCTATCAAATAGATTATCGAATCCGATAGAATATGGGGTAAATTTATTTTTATCGAACGTAGTTATATTATTTTGCATTATTTTCTCCTTTCAATAAGCAAGAATGTTAATTACACCCCTATTATTAGGCAGTGTATTTCTAATATAATGACAAAATGTCAATATGTCAATATGGCATAGCAAATATTATGCTACTTTTTTTTTGAGCTTCATATAATTTTAAATTGTATTTTGTTTGATAAATTCTCAGATTAGCTAAAACTTTTTTTACGTAATACCTTGTTTCCTCCAGAGGAATTGACTCTATCCAATTTATATAACTTATTTGTCCTCTTCTGGGGTCTCCATATCTTTTTAACCAAATTTTAACTCTACTTGGTCCAGCGTTATATGCAGCTAAAGCTAAGGGTAAGCTATTTTTAAATCTCCCAAGCATTTCATTAATATATGTTGTACCTAGAATGATATTATATTGTGGGTTAATCGTAAGTTCTCTTTTTCTATATCTTATCTTCAGGTCTTTAGCGACTTTTTTAGCTGTGAAAGGCATTAGTTGCATTACCCCTCTAGCTCCTGCAGAACTGTAAGCGTTAATCCTAAAATTACTTTCTTGATGAGAAATAGCATGAATCAGTGCGAGTGTAGGAGGAGAGTTTTTAAATTTTTCAGGAATATAATTTTCGATCAGAGGGTATGAAAATTCAATTGAGGGTTTTTCGAGTTTTTTTGATAAAGATGTTACTATATATTTGTTGTCTAATTTAAGTGCTTCATTTAATACAAAAAATTTATTTTTTGGGTTAGTTGAAATTTCTAACAACCTTTTAAAAAAAACTGAGGTTTTCTCTGTATTTTGGCCTGATTTAAGTATTATTTTAATCACATTAAAAAGTTCATCAAAGCCTTCAGGTTTTACTAACAAAACTTTACGACTAGGAACCTTAAAATTACCAATTTTAATTGAAGCATTTTGTCCATAGAATGAAAATTTATTTTTAGCAGCAATACTAAGCCATTTTTTTTCATGAGTATTTTCATTTAATAAGTTATTACTCATTGCAATCCAATAAGCAGCTTTTGCCTTCATATTCTCATCTCTTGTATTTTCAAAAACTTTAGTAAAATGAATAATACTTTCTTTTTTTTTGTTGAGGTGATGAAGTGCAACCCAGCCTGCTAACCATTCTGCTTCTCTTCCTGATTCTTCTGTCAAAGGTAATTTATGATTATTTAGAATACTATAAGCATCTGAAAATTTTTTTTTATTTATTAATCTTCTGACCACAATTCTGGAATTAATCCACCAATTCCGAACATTTTTAATGTTGTCTGGAGGGTCATATAGGAATTGAGCTGCAGTTGGTAATTTTGCTTTTCTTCTCCATCTCATTCTTTCATAAATAAGTCCTGGGTCCTCTTTTAGTCTAATAGGAACTTTCTTTATCAATGCTGCAACGTTTGGACTTCTCCTTGATAATGCAATTTGGGCTTCTCCAAGTTTTCTTAGGTCACCGTAAATTCTATTTAAAGTTCTTCTTGCTGAAACATTTTTACCTTCATTTAAAAGTCTCCTAAATCTATTCCAATTATCGTTGTTAGTCCAAAATTTACTGTATTTTTTTATAAAGTAGTTTTGTTGACTGCGAGTCAAATTTTTGTTTGTCCAAATTTTTATAATTTCATCTTTTTTATCAAAATTCTGTCTTGCTTTGACTCTAAACTCTAAAAAATCTATAGATCCTTTTGAGCTTTTTGGTGGGTTAATCACAAACCAATCTAAAACTGTCTTTATATTCATATCATCTGAGATAGATGATTCTATTTTTTCTATTATAGTATTCTTTTTTGGCCAGTTTTTGTGTTTATTATAAAAATCTACTAAGTAATCAAAACTATGTTTACTTCCAGGCCTAGTAATATCAAGCCACCTAATATATGAAGATAAGGACTTATTATTATAATCATCAGCAAGAGCTATAGCCATAACCCAATTTTGTTTTTTTATTTGTTGAAAAACATCGGCAAATTCTCTTTTAGTAATTTCTGGTTTAGCTTGAGGTGTAGGGTAATTTAAAGCTAAAAGATCAGATGAAAAGAAAAAAAATAGAAAAAAAAAAAACTTGATCGATGAGAAATTTGTTATCATAAAAACATAATATTATTTCTAAATGTATGTATAGCAACAATATAATTTTTAAATTTTTAAATTAGGACTGAAAATGCTTTTTAAAGGATCAATACCTGCTGTAATTACACCCTTCGATAGAAACTATGAAATTGATTATGATAGTTTAGGTAATCATATAGATTTTTTGATTTCTGAAGGATCACACGGATTAGTTTCATGTGGTACAACTGGCGAATCGCCTACTTTAAGTCATGATGAACATAAAAATGTTACAGAATTTATTATTAAAAGAAGTGATTCCAGAGTCCCTGTAATGGCCGGATGTGGGTCCAATTCAACAGAGGAGTCTATAGATTTTGTAAAACATGCTCATGACAGAGGTGCGTCAGCTAGCTTAATTGTAACACCGTATTATAACAAACCAACTCAAGAAGGTTTATTTCAACATTTCAAAGTAATTGCAGACTCTTGCCAAGAGTTGCCTATGTATCTTTATAATATTCCAGGAAGATCAGTTGTAAAAATAAGTAGCGATATAATAAAGAAATTGTCAGAAACTAAAAATGTTTTAGGAGTTAAAGACGCAACTGCTGACTTAACAACTCCCCTTGAGGTTAGAAAAATTTGTGGAAAAGATTTTCAACAATTAAGTGGTGAGGATGCAACTTTCTTAGCATTTTTGATTAGTGGTGGTGAAGGCTGTATTTCTGTAACAGCAAATATTATTCCAAAAATATGTTCTAAAATTTATGAGTTATGGAAATCAAGAAAAATTAGTGAGGCTATGGAATTAAATTTTAAAATTTATGGTTTAAATTCTGTTCTTTTTTCTGAAACAAGCCCTGGTCCAATAAAATATGCACTCAGTAAAATTGAAAAATGTGAAAATATTTTGAGGCTTCCACTTGTCAATGTAACCAAAAGAACTGAAAAAAACATTAATATTGTATTGAAGGAACTTGGGCTAATAAAGTAATTTTGTGTCTAATAAAAATTTAAAAATTTTTCAAAATAGAAAAGCTCTTTTCAACTATGAGATCATTCAAACTTTTGAAGTAGGTATAGTTTTATTTGGCAATGAAATTCGTTCAATCAGAGACGGTAGGGTTGTCATTGATAATTCATATGCAGTAATAAAAAAAAATGAAATTTGGATCATGAACTTATTTATTGATTTAAAGGAACTAAAAAACAAGTTTGATAATTCTGATAATCTTAGACCTAAAAAACTTCTTTTAAAAAGAAAACAAATTGAAAAAATTTCTCACAGTTTAAAAAGCAATAATTACACAATGGTGCCACTTGATCTTCATTTCAACCAAAAAGGCTTCTTAAAAGTCAAATTGGCATTATCAAAAGGCCGTAAAAAAGCTGATTTAAGAGAATATAAAAAGCAGCGAGACTGGAAAAAGGAAAAACAAAAATTATGATTTTAATAGCCATTGGTTCAAATTTAGATTCTGATTTGTATGGTTTTCCTTTAGAAAACTGTGTAAATGTAATAAACTTTCTAAGAAAATACTTTTTTGTAATTAAAGTTTCAAAGTTTTATGAAACTGAACCAATTCCAAAATCAAATCAACCGTGGTATGTAAATGGTGTTGTGGAAATTAAAACAAACCTCAAACCAAAAGATATAATTAAAAAATTATTTTTTATAGAAAGTCATTTTGGAAGAATAAGAAAATTAAGAAATGAACCAAGAGTAATAGATCTAGATTTACTATGTTATGGTAATATGATTATTAATCAAAAAAATTTAATCGTTCCTCACCCTAGACTTCACAAAAGAAAGTTTGTTATTAAACCTATTTGTGATATCAATCCTTCCTGGATTCACCCTATTATTAAAAAAAAAGCAAGAATTTTACTTAAAGCTCTTGCAAATCAAAAAATTTTTTATATAAATTCTAATTATGGCTAGAGTTACAACCGAAGATTGCATAACATCAATTCCTAATAGATTTCAGCTTGTCATTTACTCCTGTAGAAGGGCAAGAGAACTCTTGTCTGGTAACGAAGCCAATGTTTCTCTTGATAATGATAAACAAACTGTTATTGCTTTACGAGAAATCGCTGATAAGAAACTTGATTTGAATAAGATTTGGGAAAATATTGTTGCTAACGCACAGAAATATCAACCAGCTGAAGATGCAGATATTGATGAGGATCAGGCAGTCCCCTTAAATGAAAATGCTTCGCAGGTATCGTTTGATAACTTTGAAAAGGAAAATGCTTCAGAAAAGAAAAGAAAAAAGATCTATATGACAGAATCAGAAATTAACAAACTTATAGAAAATAGGAAAAGTGAGAAGGGTGATGGAGAAGATATTGAAGATGAATTTGATGATGCAGACGATATAGAAGAAAAAATGAACCCAAATCCAGAAGAAGACACTAAAAAATAAAAAATCAATAATTAAAAATTCTTCTAAAATTTATAATAATCCTTATTTAATATTTTCATAATTTGAATTATTATACATTGTGCTTAGACAAGTTGAGTTAGTTGAAAAAGTAAAATCCTATGATCCTTTTGTTGAGGAAGAACTTCTTAATAAGGCTTATATTTTTTCTATGAGAGCTCATGGTAGCCAAAAAAGGGCATCAGGTGATCCTTACTTTTCTCACCCTCTTGAAGTAGCTGGTATACTTGCAGACTACAAGTTTGACTCGAAAACGATCATTACAGCGTTACTTCATGATGTAGTTGAAGATACCAATAAAAATCTAAAAGATATCAAAAGTATTTTTGGTAATGAAATCTCATATTTAGTTGATGGAGTTACGAAATTATCAAAATTAGAGGGAAGAACTGACGAATTTAAACAAGCTGAAAATTTCAGAAAATTGTTATTGGCTACGTCAAAAGATATTAGAGTTCTTCTTGTAAAGCTTGCAGATAGACTTCACAATATGAGAACTATTCAACATATTAAAAACAATTTGAAAAAAAGAAAAATTGCTGTTGAGACATTAGAAATTTATGCACCACTTGCTGAAAGACTAGGTATGCAAGAAATAAGAGCTGAGTTGGATGACTTAAGTTTTCAAATTATTGAGCCAGAATTAAGAAGTTCAATTCTTCAAAGACTTAAGGTTCTTAGACTGCAAGATGAAGAATTACTAGAGAAGACTATTAACAAAATTCAAGATCTTCTTGATAATCATAATGTTAGTGCAAAAATATTTGGACGTGAAAAAAAACCCTATTCGATCTGGAAAAAAATGAAAGTTAAAGCAGTTAATTTTTCGCAACTTTCAGATATAATGGCTTTTACAATATTAATAGAAAAATTAGAAAATTGCTATTTAGTTTTAGGTTTATTACATCAAAAATATACATATGTACCGGGTAGATTTAAAGATTATATCTCTACACCTAAGGCTAATGGGTATCAATCACTACATACAACTTTAATTGGTCCCCTAAACCAGAGAATTGAGATTCAAATCAGAACTTTTGAAATGAATGACCTCGCTAATTTAGGTGTGGCAGCTCATTGGATTTACAAGGAAAAAGTAGAAATTAAAGATGGGAAGCAATTTAAAGGCATTAGTCAGATTCTTGATATTCTTGATCAATCTAGAGAGCCAGAAGAATTTCTAGAACATACTAAACTAGAAATGTATAGTGACCAAGTTTTTGTTTTTTCGCCCAATGGAGACTTAATTTCACTTCCAAGAGGTGCTATGCCTATAGATTTTGCATTTGCCGTACATACAGATATTGGTCTTAATTGCATTGGAGTAAAAATTAATAACTCTATTAAACCGCTCTATACTAAATTAAAAAATGGGGACCAAGTAGAAATTATAACTGGTAAAGAAAATATTATCTCTCCTAAATGGTTTGACTTATCCATTACTGGCAAGGCTCAAGCATGTATAAAAAGATTTTTACATGCTAAAGAAGATGATGAATTAAAAAAGCTTGGAAAAGAAATTCTTAGTAATCAATTTAAAAATGAAAAGATAAGGTTTTCTCAAACAAATTTGAAAAATGTTTTAGATACTTTCAAGGTAGACACAACGGATGATCTTTTTTTAAAAATTGGTAAAGGAGAGCTTGCTTCATTTAAAATAATTCTTTCTCTTTTTCCTGAAAGAAAAA
>MDSV01003177.1_pt1 | contig 12611 bp, 14 predicted proteins | sample 810851 | NCBI WGS metagenome assembly MDSV01 (sample SAMN05326640, study PRJNA326480) | marine metagenome | isolation source: seawater | place: Atlantic Ocean: North East | collected 2012
GCTATTTCTGTCAGTAATAATCACTCCATCAACATCTCCTCCTGCACAAATACGAAGTATTTGACCTAGATTATGAGGATCTTGTACCTGATCTAGTATGACATAGCATGCATTCTTTTTTTCTGTTGTTGGAAGAGAATAGAAACTGGATACCTGTGCTTTGATTAATACTCCTTGAGATCTATTAGTATCAATTTTTTCTCTGAAACTAACCTCATTAAGTATAACAACTTTATCTTGAGGCATATTTGCAACCAGCTCTTGGAGACTTTCATGCTTATATGAAGGAGAATCTTTTTCAATATAAACTTGATTAATTTCTACCAGATTAGATTCCATTGCATCATGACATCCATTAATGCCATATACTGAAATCTGATGTTTTGTAATTTTGTCCATAAATTTTGATTAAATTTAGGAAAAAAATTGATGATAAAAATTAAAGAATCAGAATTGCACCTTTCTTTTGTAAGATCTCGAGGACCTGGAGGTCAAAATGTAAACAAAGTTTCTACTGCTGTTCAGTTGAGATACAACATCCTCAATTCTGATATTCCAGATGATATTAAAGATAGATTTTGTGAGCAATATAAGAATAGAATTTCGAAAAATGGTGACGTGATTATTCTCTCACAATCACATCGAACTCAAAGTAAAAATAAGATTGATGCTATTAAACGATTGGAGAGTTTGTTTTCAGATATAAAAATTCCTGTAAAACGAATTGCTACGAAACCTTCCAGAAGTTCTCAAGTTAAAAGGATTGAAAGTAAAAAGAAGAGATCGGTATTGAAGAAAAATAGAAAAAAGGTAACGCTCTATGAGTAAATATATTTTTATTGTGCTTTTATCTTCTATTCTGATAGGCCAGGATGATGTTGAGAAGAAGAATGTTTCTATTCCAGCTTCTTTATTGGATAAAATGACTGATCTTGAGCTTATGTTGGTTGCTGATATTAACACGAACGATACTTTAAGTGAATTTCTGAAGTTAGATGTAGTGTCTAATTCTCTAAAATTAAATGCACCGATATACGACCGTTTTGCTAAAAAGAATAATGTTGGAATGTTACTTCCAATCAATGCTTCATCTTCGTTGTATTTGGATACAGGAATTGAAGGTTGGATGGAAGCGAATAAATATGTTCAAGAAAACAATGATAATTACTCAGTTGGATTTTTTGGTAGCACTGGAGAAAAATTTACCTATTATAATTCTAGGAAAGGCTATATAGATGTAGATAATTATTTTAAAGACGCGTGGGACCAAAGAGACATTAATGATTATATTCGTTATATGCATATTCCGCCATACATGCCCGATACTGAAAAGAATACAATATATGACCCCAATCGAAATAAATAAAGTCCTGCATGACGTCACAGATTTTGATAATTCATTATTTGATGAGCACGTATTAGGACTTAGTACAAATTCAAAAGAAGTTGGTCCTGGATTTATATTTATCGCTATTAATGGATCTGAATTTGACGGTAATAGCTTCATAGATGAAGCATTACATAATGGAGCAATATGTGTGATCAGTGACTCCAAAGATGTTGAGCAAACCAATAACATTATTAAAGTAAAAGATGTTAGAGAGTCGTTGGGAAAAATTTCAGCTAATTTTTATAATAATCCTCAAAATAAAATAAAACTTATTGGGGTGACAGGCACCAATGGCAAGACTTCTACAACTCTTATCTTAAAAAGCATTCTTGAGTCTTATGGAAAAAAAGTTTTACAAATAGGCACTCTAGGTGTTATTCCAAACATAGTAAATGAAGATCTTTGTTTAACTACACCTGATTCTCTAAATATTTTTAAAGTGCTTAATCTGGCCGTAGAGAAAAAGTACGATTTTGCTATATTAGAAGTATCATCACATGCTTTATCTCAAAAAAGGATTGATAATCTTAAATTTGATTTTACAGGTTTTACCAATCTTACTTTAGATCATTTAGATTATCATGGTACAATTGATAATTACTTTAATGAAAAGAAAAAATTATTTGACTTAATAAAGGATGATGGTTCAAGTCTAATCCTTAGTGATAGTGATTATGGAAAAGATATCTGTAATGAGTACCCAAATACTCACAATATATCTCTCAAAAATAAAGCTGATTTTTATTGCTCCGATTTTATTTTAGATCATAAAGGGGTTAGTGCTACTTTTAATTTTAAAGACACTTCTATAGATATTTCTTCAAAATTAGTAGGAAAATACAATCTTGAGAATATTATCTTGGCTGCTAGCATTGCTTTTAAAATAGGAGTTGATGTAGATGCTATCAAAGATGGCATTGCTTCATGCAAATCTATCCCTGGAAGATATGAGGTTATATCTAATAAAGGGCCAGCTATAATTGTGAGTGATTATGGGCATACTCCAGATGCTTATATCAATGTTTTAAAATCCCTTAAGGACATTTATCCTGATAAGAATATTAAGGTTTTATTTGGTGCTGGCGGTAATAGAGATAAATCAAAAAGACCAGAGATGGCAAAAGCAGTAGAGGATTTTGCAGATCAATGTTATTTAGCTCCAGATAACCCAAGGTTTGATGATATTGATGATATTAATAGTCAAGTTATGGAGGGTTTTTCAAAAGATATCTGTGCGGTATTTGATGATAGAGAAGCAGGTTTGATAGCCGCATTAACGAATTTAAATGATTCTGACGTCCTAGTTATTTTTGGAAAAGGCAATGAAGAATATCAAGAAATCAGCGGTAAAAAATTATATTATTCTGATAGAAAGATTATAGAGGAATTTTATGAGAGTTGATATCGCGGAAGTTAATTTGTTTATTAATTATCTGTCTGATGCGCTTAATGCGGATAATCTTTCTTTTGTTCAAGGCGTTACTACAGACAGTCGAGATATTAAAGAAAATGATTTATTTTTAGCAATCAAAGGAGAAAACTTTGATGGATGTGATTTTATTGATGAAGCATTGTCTAATGGCGCAGTTTATGCAATTACTGAATCGGTACATGATAGCGATAATGTTTTCACAGTTGACAATGTGATAGATTTTATTGGAAAAATTTGTTATAAATGGATGACTGGTTTTGATGGAAAAACCATTGCTATAACTGGCAGTAATGGCAAAACAACCACAAAAGATTTAATTTCACATATTCTTAGTAAGAGCGGTTATAATGTTTCTAAAACAGAAGGAAATTTTAATACGTCAATTGGCGTTCCCTTAACTATATTTTCTTTCTCAAATGATCCTTCACAAATTTATGTTTTAGAGCTTGGAGCAAATCAAGTGGGAGATATTGATTATTTGTCATCTATTGTTAAGCCAGACATAGGGATTATAACAAATATTTCCGGTGCCCATTTAGAAGGTTTTGGATCAATCGAGAACATACGAAAAGAGAAGAAATCAATTTTTAATCATTCTAAAAAAGGATATTATGGTGATGAAATTGAGACCACAGTTAATTTATCCAATCATCCTTTTGCAAATAATAAAGTATTTTTAAAAAATGCGTCCATTGTTTATGAAGTTTGTAAAGATTTTATCGATAAAAATAATCAAGAAGAATTTTCTCAATTAATAGAAGACTTTGTTTTGCCAAAGGGAAGAGGTCAGACTTATTCTTTATCGAGAGGTATTGTATTAATTGATGATACATATAATGCGAATCCAGAGTCTGTAAAAGCTGCTATTGACAATCTTTCAAGACATCAAACTAGAGGAAGAAGACTTTTTATTTTTGGAGACATGAAAGAGCTTGGAGAAAATGAATTAGATTTTCATAAAAATATTGCTGACTATTGCGAAGAAAAAATTGATGGAATCATTTGTTATGGAGATTTAGCGAAAAATACTTTTAATAATAGTAAAAGTATTCCCTTGCGCTTACATTTCGATAATAAAGATACACTTGTTGCTGAAGTTTGTAGCTTGCTAGAAAATGATGATATTATTATGTTAAAAGGCTCTAGAAGTATGAAATTAGATTCGGTGGCAGAAGCTATTAAAAATCATGTTAAATGAACTATTAGATTCGTTAAGAAATTTATTTGAGTATATCACATTTAGTGCAGGAGCAAGTGCGATTTTAGCGCTTTTGATTAGTTTTATTTTTGGTCCAATTATCGTTCGAAATCTTACAAGGCTTCAAATTGGAGAATCTATTAGAGATCATGGTCCAGATAGTCATCATAAAAAAAAAGGTACACCAACCATGGGCGGTGTTCTTATTATTGTTGCTACAATAATCCCTACTTTAATATTTGCAGATATAAGTAATCTATTTATACAAATTATTTGCGTTTCAATGCTTTGGATGGGCTGTATTGGTTTTTATGATGATTATTTAAAATCTATCAAGAAAAAAAATGGAGGTTTAGCTGGACGTTATAAATTAATTGCACAATCTATGCTTGGTATTTTTATATCATTTATGATAATTAATTCTGGTGCTTATTTTGTTGATGGGCTCGGTTTTATTAACATTCCTGAATTTCCTTTTATAGAAATTAGTTATTCTGTACCTATAGATAATACTTATTCCACCTTTGTTCCATTCTTAAAGTATGTTTCAATTGATTTTCTTAATCCATTTATTTACACACTATTCATTATTCTTGTTGTATCTGCAACATCTAATGCTGTCAATTTAACCGACGGACTTGATGGTTTAGCCACAGGACTTCTTGCTATATCTGTTAGTGTGTTTGGACTGTTGTCTTATATATCTGGAAGAGTTGATTTTTCTGATTATTTAAATATTACCTATATACCAATGGCAAGCGAATTAACAATTTTTGCCGCTGCTCTTTTTGGAGGTTGTCTTGGATTTTTATGGTTTAATACAAGGCCGGCATTAATTTTTATGGGAGATGTTGGTTCTTTGTCTATGGGCGCTGCACTGGGAACGTTAGCAATCCTATTAAAGAAAGAACTTTTGCTGATTATTGTTGGTGGAGTATTTGTTATGGAAACATTGTCAGTAATTTTTCAAGTGCTTTATCATCGATGGACAAAAAAGAAATATGGTACTCCAAAAAAACTATTCTTAATGGCACCATTGCATCATCATTTTGAGCTTAAAGGATGGCCTGAATCAAGAGTGGTGGTTCGCTTCTGGTTGCTTGGAATTTTCTTTGCGTTATTGTCTCTTACAACCTTTAAAATCTTATAGAAGTGAGAAGAAAAACTATTAATGTTAGCGTTGGAGATGTGATAATTGGTAGTGATTATCCTATTGTAACCCAATCAATGACAACAGCCTCAACTTTAAATACAGAAGCTAGCGTTGAAGAAGCTATACGAATTATTGATGCTGGAGGAGGTTTGGTAAGATTTACAGCTCCCAATACCAATGAAGCTGAAAATCTGCAGAACATCAAATCTAAAATTAGAGAAAAAGGATATAACACACCCCTTGTTGCTGATATCCATTTTATACCTAAAGCTGCATTTACTGCTGCTAGAATTGTTGAGAAAGTTCGAATTAATCCAGGTAATTACGTTGATAGCAAGAGATTTAAGGTTAAAGAATATGACGATATTACTTATGCTAAAGAGGTAAAAAAGATTGAAAATAAATTTCTACCCCTTATTGATATTTGCAAAGAAAATAATACAGCAATGAGGATTGGAACAAATCATGGATCTCTTTCTGACAGAATAATGAATCGTTTTGGCGATACTCCGCTAGGCATGGTAGAGTCAGCATTAGAATTTTTAAGAATATGCAAAGAAAATGACTTCAACCAGGTGGTACTATCTATGAAAGCTAGTAATCCCCTTATAATGATTCATGCCTATAGATTGTTGGTATATAAGATGGATTTGGAAGATATGCACTTTCCTCTACATTTAGGTGTAACAGAAGCAGGAGATGGCATTGATGGCAGAATTAAATCAGCTTTGGGTATCGGTACGTTGTTATCAGAAGGTATCGGAGATACAATTAGAGTATCTCTTACCGAAGACCCTGAATTTGAAATCCCTGTTGCAGATAAAATTCTTAAAAAAATTGATAGTCTTTCTATTACAAATTCAATTGAATATGAAGATCCTAGATCAGTATCATACTTAAAAAGAGCTACAGATGGATGCTCTAACATTGGAGGTGGTAATGTGCCAATAGTGATTTCAAATTCTCGTACAACTTTTGAAGGATGTCATCCTGATTATATTTATTCAGAAAATGCCATTAAAGATGATAGCAATCAAAGATATGTTGTACCACATAATATTTGGTCTGATAGCAATCGCAAGAATACATTTCCTTTTTTTGATTCCTTGCAGTCTTATAGAAAATCTGATTATCAATCTAAAGAATTAAATTTTGTACAATTAGATATGAAAAGACTAACTAATTCTATAGTGAGTTCAATACCTTCGAATGTTGTTTTTGTATTAAATATTGATCGATGTAATGTTTCTGATATAAAAGAAAGCTTTAATTTTTTTGAAAATCAAAATATTTTAAATCCAGTTATTCTTACGGGAGAATATCATAAGCAAGATTTTGAAGAAATTATAGTAGATAGTTCAATTGATTTTGGATCTCTTTTCCTTGAAGGTTATGGTGATGGTTTATGGATAGAATCGAAAGAGCATTCAGGTCAAATCAATGAATTGAGCTTTTCAATACTTCAAAACACTAGAACTAGAATTTTTAAGACAGATTATATATCATGTCCTTCATGCGGAAGAACTAAATTTGACTTGCAAGAAACAACCGCGCTTGTCAAGAAGTATACTAGCCATCTTAAAGGCCTTAAGATATCAGTAATGGGATGTATCGTAAACGGTCCAGGAGAAATGGCTGATGCAGATTATGGGGATGTAGGTTCAGGAGTTGGATTAATTTCTCTATATAAAGGTCAAAATGTAATTAAGAAGAATATTGCTAGCGAAAACGCAGTCGACGAATTAATTGCTTTAATCAAAGAAAATAATGACTGGACTGAACCAAAAATTTAAATTGGTGATTCCTTGACGAAATTAAATTTTATTAGTAACGTAGCCTCAAATAGTAAAAAAAACTATATAAAATGCAAGACACAAATCCAACTGATCTAATTAGCGATAGTACATTATTATCAGAAGGTATTGAAGATACAATTAGAGTATCTCTTACCGAAGGCTCTCAATGGCTAAATATAGATACGATGATGCCTCTTATAGTGGTACTAGGAGGTACATTTTTAGGTATTATATTCAAAAAATACTTGTTTAGTAAGTTAAAAAATTTATCAGATAACAGCGCATGGAAAGGTGATGATATAGTTATTAATGCTGTCAATTCTGTTATTGTTTTTTGGTTTTTTCTTGGGTCACTTTCAATAGCTCTAAATGATATAGATTTTGGAGATCCATATAATGAATATTTTTCAAAGATAATTATTGCGTTTTTGGTTTTATCGATGACTTTAACTGCTTCAAGAGTATCTCTAGGTTTACTTGATGTTTGGTCTAAAAATAACAGCTCTCTTCCATCAACAGGAATTTTTAAAGGATTAATTAATGTATCAATCTTTTCATTAGGATTTTTATTTGTTTTGCAATCATTTGGGATATCAATTACTCCACTTATCACTGCTTTGGGTGTTGGTGGTTTAGCTGTATCTTTAGCCTTAAAAGATACCCTTTCAGACTTATTTGGTGGAATTAATATTTTATTGAGCAAAACAATGAAAGAGGGTGATTATGTTGAGCTTGATAATGGATATCAAGGATATGTAAAAAATATTGGATGGAGATATACTACTATACAGGAAAGAGCAAATAATGTAATATCAATCCCAAACTCTGTTCTTTCTGGATCTATATCAAAAAATTATACCTCAATGGATGCGGCTTTCAGAGTCCCAATACAGATTGGTGTTTCTTACGATAGCGATTTAGACCATGTAGAAAAAGTAGCATTAGAAGTAGCCGGAAATATTTATGACGAACTAGACTGTGTTAGCAAAGACTATAAACCAACAATTCGATTTAGAGAGTTTGCTGGATCAAGCATCAATTTCTTCATTTATTTTCAAGGAAAGAAGTTTGGAGATCATAATGTTATTTTGAATGCATTTATTAAAAAGCTTCATAAACGTTTCCAAGAGGAAAATATTGAAATTCCATACCCTATTCGCACAGTAATACATAAAAATGAAGTTAAGAATTAAACCTTTTAATGATAAAGTAAAAGCTCTATATGAAAATCATTCACATTTTCATTCGGGCGATGCTGGATTAGACTTGTTTGTTGTTGATGACCAAGTAATTCCTGGCAACTCTACACAAGCGATTCACTTACAGATTGCCTGTGAGAACCTAGATAACAAAGCATATTATCTATTTCCTAGATCTAGCATATCGAAAACACCTATTCGATTAGCTAATTCGATTGGATTGATTGATGGTGGTTATAGAGGAGAGCTTGTAGGGATGGTAGATAATATATATAGTGAAGATTATCACGTAAAAAGTGGAGAGAGATATTTTCAGATAGTAGCCGTCGATAGTTCACCAATTGAATTTGATTTAGTAGAAGATTTATCTGAGTCTAGTAGAGGTGAAGGTGGCTTTGGAAGTACAGGAAAGTAATATTTAGTTTGATATTTCATAGTATTTATGCTAAAATTCAACCGCAAAATTTTTTACTAAATAAGTTAAATAATGGAGGAAAAATGGCTCTAAAAATTAAACCACTTGAAGATAGGGTTGTTGTAGAAGCAATGGCTGCTGATGAGAAAACAGCAAGTGGAATTATTCTACCAGATACAGCACAAGAAAAACCTCAACAAGGAACAGTTCTTGTTGTAGGACCAGGGAAAAAAGATCATTCGATGACAGTTAAATCTGGTGATAAAGTTTTATACGGAAAATATTCAGGCACTGAAATCAGTCATGAAGGAAAAGAACTTCTGATTATGAGAGAAAGTGACATACTAGCAATACTTTAAAGGAGATTATAAAATGGCTAAAGATATAGCATATGATACAGAAGCTCGCGCAGCATTAAAAAGCGGCGTAGATAAGCTTGCAAATGCAGTAAGAGTAACCTTAGGACCAAAAGGAAGAAATGTAGTAATTGAAAGAAAATTTGGTTCACCAACTGTAACTAAAGATGGAGTTTCAGTTGCAAAAGAGATAGAGCTTGAAAATGCATTAGAAAATGTTGGTGCTCAGATGGTAAAAGAAGTTGCATCTAAAACATCAGATGTGGCAGGAGATGGAACAACAACAGCTACAGTACTTGCTCAATCTATTATTGCAGAAGGATTGAAGAATGTTACTGCTGGAGCAAATCCTATGGAAATTAAAAAAGGAATAGACTTGGCTAAAAATGGAGTAATCGATTTTATATCAAAAATGTCTAAAGATATTCCTGATTCTAAACAAATTGCACAAGTTGCTACAATTTCAGCAAATGACGATCAAGAAATTGGTTCAAAAATTGCTGAAGCAATGGATAAAGTAGGTAAAGATGGAGTGATTACTGTCGAAGAATCAAAAACTGCTGAAACTTACCTTGAATTTGTTGAGGGTATGCAGTTTGATAGAGGTTATTTATCTCCATATTTTGTTACCAATTCTGATTCTATGGAAGCAGATTTAGATGAGCCTTTTGTTTTGGTTCATGATAAGAAAATTAGCAATATGAAGGATTTATTGCCATTGCTTGAAAAAGTAGTACAGGCTGGAAGACCTATTCTTATTATTGCTGAAGATATAGAAGGAGAAGCACTTGCAACGCTTGTTGTAAATAAGTTAAGAGGTACGTTCAAGGTGTTAGCAGTAAAAGCTCCAGGGTTTGGTGATAGAAGAAAATCTATGCTTGAAGATATTGCCATTTTAACTGGCGCAACTGTCATATCGGAAGAACAAGGATATAAACTTGAAAATGCTACTTTAGAGTTTTTAGGGTCTTGTAAAAAAGTGGTTAGCGATAAAGATAATACAACATTAGTTGATGGAAATGGAAAAAAATCTGCTATCACTGCAAGAGTCAATGAGATTAGAGTGCAAATTGAAAAAACAACTTCTGATTATGATCGTGAAAAAATGCAAGAAAGATTAGCAAAATTGTCAGGGGGAGTTGCTGTACTCAATGTTGGAGCTGCTACTGAAGTAGAAATGAAAGAAAAGAAAGCTAGAGTAGATGATGCTTTGCATGCAACTAGAGCTGCTGTAGAAGAAGGAATTGTTCCTGGCGGTGGAGTTGCACTTTTAAGAGCAAGTTTAGAGCTTAAGAAAATAAAAGCGACAACAAGTGAGCAGGTTGGAGTAGATATTATGAAGCGAGCATTAGAAGGTCCAATACGTCAAATTTGTGCCAATGCAGGTGTAGAATCCTCTATTGTTGTTCAAAAAGTTCTTGAAGGAAAGAATGATTTTGGATACGATGCCAGAAATGATGAGTATGTTAATATGTTCAAAGCTGGAATTATAGATCCAGCTAAAGTTGCTAGAGTAGCTGTAGAGAATGCTGCTTCTATATCTGGACTTTTATTAACAACTGAAGCAGCTATTACAGATCAGCCTGAAGATGATACTCCGATGCCTGGCGGAGCTCCTGATATGGGCATGGGCGGCATGGGCGGCATGGGCGGCATGATGTAACATTGTCATTTATTATAAAATAAATACATAAAAAACCCTCATCTTTGAGGGTTTTTTATTTGTAATATTGTCTATGGAAAAAATTATAATAAAAGATATGAAGAATGCCTGACACTATCTATCTATCTATAGGGTCAAATTTAGGCGATAAGGAATCTAATATCGCTTCATGTATTGCTATGCTTGGTTCTTATATAGAAAATACACAAATCAGAACCTCTTCTTTTTATTTGTCAGAGCCTTTATATAATACCAATCAACCTATGTTTATTAATATTATTGTTGAGTTAAATACAACATTTACTCCATTTCAATTTTTAGATAAAATTTATGATATAGAAAAGATGTTAGGTCGCAATATAGATAGAGAAAAAAATGCTCCAAGAACAATTGATATCGACATTATTTTATTTGGAGACGCGTTCATAGAAACTTCTGAACTTACTATTCCACATTCTCATGCTTTATTACGTAAATTCGTACTTATTCCATTAGCTGAGCTCGTTCCAGATAAGATTTTTCCTGGTACTAAGTATAAGATAATTGATTTATTAGAAAAATGTCCTGATACTTCAGAAGTGAATAAGCATTTAATTGATAAGAAGGCATGAGCGAATTAGATTCATATATTGCAATAGAAGGTCCTATAGGGGTTGGAAAAACCAGTTTAGCAGAAATGATTGCTGAAAAACTGAATGCTAGAAAAGTATTTGAAGATTTTAAGAAGAATCCATTTTTAGAAGATTTTTATGAAGACCCAGATAATAATGCTCTACAAACTCAAATATGGTTTTTGTTGCAAAGATATCAACAGCAGCAGAAAGAGATTAAACAGCTAAATGCTTTTCAAAAGGGCGTAGTTACTGACTATATGTTTGAAAAGGATAGGCTATTTGCTGAATTTACTTTAAGATCTCAAGCTGAGTTTGAGCTATACTCTAATGTTGCAGATATTTTAGAAAAAGATATTATTAAACCAGATATGGTAGTGTATTTGCAGGCAGAGACTCCACGACTAATGAAGAATATTAAACAAAGAGGACGTGATTTTGAAAAGGGTGTTACAAGTGCATATATCAATCAGGTTAATGAGAAATATCAAGAATTTTTTGTGAACTACGATGAAAGACCTCTTCTTATTATTAATGCGAACAATATTGATTTTGTTAATAATTCTGATGATTTCAATAATCTATTAGAAGTTATACAGGAGCCTGCAAAAGGAAGAAAGTATTTTAATCCTTTATAAGTTATGCAAAAGTGGATAATAGCAGCTGTTATAATTTTTATAATATATAGATTGTTTAGCAAGAAAGAAAGCGCGACTGTAATCAAAAGAGATACAAAAATAGACTATAAAAAGGTTGAGGATGCAGAGTTTGAAGATCATGAATAAATACGGCTATATATTATCACAATTCTTATTTAAGAATATAGTAAATCTACTCACTCTTATAATAATTTCTTCTACATTATGTTCTCAAGAAAAAAATCATAATCTTAATTTTCTTTTTGCAAATAATGGATATGGATTTGGATATGAATTAGAAAGATTTTTAAGAGATGACCTATCCATTGGTACTGACTTAAGATTTTATGATATCAGATCTGATGAATACCCAATTTATGACCCTTTTTATAATCAATATAAGGTCATAGGTGAAAAGAATATTACCATGCTACCTCTTTATTTCAAATTAAACTACTATCCATTTCAGGGAAAGATTGCAAATAATTTTGAACCCTATGTACTTTTCTCATTTGGGCCAATGATATCAATTGATGGAGATGAAACTGTCAAGAGCTTCTCAAAGAGATGGTCTGATGCAGATACTCAAATCAATCCAGGAGGTTCTGTAGGTTTTGGAATTAATCTTAATACCAATACTCAAAATAGTCTTTCATTTGGACTCGGATATGATTATCTAAAAGTGAAAGAGCCTATTCATGATAAAAGGGATTACGGTGGAGCATTCCTATATTTAAAATATAAGATTAATCGTGATTAA
>MDSV01178083.1_pt1 | contig 12611 bp, 15 predicted proteins | sample 810851 | NCBI WGS metagenome assembly MDSV01 (sample SAMN05326640, study PRJNA326480) | marine metagenome | isolation source: seawater | place: Atlantic Ocean: North East | collected 2012
ATTAATAGAAATAATATATTACAAGAAACAGTAGATCAAAAAGAAATTAATCAAGTTCATACTTTAATAAAAAATAATAGTATTAGTATAAAAGTAGGAGAATTTATCGAAACAATAACAGCTCCTAATATATATATAGCAATTAAGAATTTTAAAAAATCTTCTCGTGTTTTATCTGGTAATATGTGGATATCGAAAAACTCAGCAATACATGATGGTGATTCTAGTAATTTTAAATTTAAATTTTATAAAGATAATCCTGGAGATACAACAATTACTAATTGTTGGTTAATCACAAATAATGATTTAAGATTTACTAGAGAAAAAATGTTAAATTTTGAAACTGATTTAAAAAATGGTGGAACTTATTTACCTCCACAATGGAGAGCAAGAAGAAGATTTTATTTAAATAAACTAGAAAATAAATTGGAAGGTAAATCACAAACTGGTGATTGTATGGGTGCTCCAATTAGTGTATATTTAAATAATAATGACAAATATTTAAGTTCTAATAGATTAGATAATTTTGTTTGGACTAATAAAAATTCATATAGTAGTAGTTTTTATATAATATCAAAAAATGATGATAGTAATTTTATACAAAATTATAATGAGAGTATAAATCAAGAACAAGAAATATTTAATTTCTTATATAATATTGATTCAAGTGAACCATTTATAATTTATAGTAATATTAAAAACTTTAGTTATAATCCAGAAATATTATTTATAAATGATACTAAAACTGTTAATACATACAAACATGGAGATGGAAATCTTGTAAATATACAAAACAGTTTTAAGAATAATATACAAAGTGATGCTAATTTACAAAAGCAATTATGGAAAGTTACAAATCGTAAAACAGATTTATTAACAGTTATTCCACTTGGTGATGATACTAAATATATAGAGTTTGAATTAAATATAAGTAATTATAATAATACCATATCTTTTGCTAAAAATTTAACTAAAGCAGGTGAATCTGTATATTCATTAGAAAGTAAGGATGATACAAATGAGTTTGTAGTAAAAGTATATTATATAATAGAAAATTCTAAATATAAAGATTATTATATATTTCAGAATATATCTAATAATAGATTTTTGTCTATTTATAATAAAGAATGTAAAGTTCAACAAGATAGTGAAACATGGTTTAATGAAGGCGGTCAAAAAGGTGGATTATCTGTTAAGCGATGTGTGGGTGACATTATAGGAATACATTGGAATGACCAATATTCGGACTCAGTATATGAAAATAAAACTGTCCCTGAAACACTCCAACAAATATTAGATATGGAAGAACATAAGAATACATTTGTATTTAAAATAATATCAAATGAAATATTAGATTTTAAAAAATTATGGCACTCAAATTTAGTAGCAGATAAAAAACAAAATGAAAAAGATATTATAGCTTCTATTGAGGCGCAAGCAGCCGAGACAAGAGCTAATAGAGAGTGGCAAAGAGAATTTATTAAAAATATAATAAATGATGGTGATAGTGTTCATTTAATCTCAAATTTCAGTAATACTGATAGACGGCAATGGATATTAGGATATGATTATGAATTTCATGTTCATAATATTATGAGTATAAATATTATTGGAGATAAGCCAAAAGACTATACATTTAAAGTTAAAAATATTCGTAAGGGAAAACAAAAGAGAGTTAGTAATAATTTTAATTATATAGTATTTATGGCAGATATAGTAGAAGAAAAAACTAATAATGATTCATTAGCTAAAATAAATGATAGTAAATATTTAAATAATACAATAAATGGAGTAAAATTTTATTATATACTTAATGGTAATTATGAAAACTACTATGCTATTAGAAGTATGAACAATAAAAAATTTTTAAAAATAGGAAATAAAGAAGATAATGATAAAATAAAAATTAATTTTGATGGAGTTAATAATATATCAGATGTATTACAAAATAATGATCCAAAAAAAAATCCATATTTGTTTAAAATAAAAAATCATGATAATCGTCGCGGTGATAGTATTTTTATGACTAGAAGTAAGTTTATTAATAATCTTAAAGATAATAGATATGAATATAATAATGATAGTATGGAGATACATGATAAATATACTAGAGGAATTAGGGATGGGGCAGAGTTGCGTCCATATCCAAAATTCGGTCTAATACAATATGTAAGAGTTCGTTATACAGAAAAAAAAGATAATTTAAATTATGGAAATAGAATTTGGTTCGATTATAGAGAAACTCCAATATTTGAAAATTATGAATTTATGAGTGGTTGGGTATGGAATCCTCGCAGAAATCAAACTTATATTATGTATTTTTGGAAACATGGATATCATGTTTCACATGATTGGAATAATAGTCCTAAACAATTATTTACTGATAATTCGTTAGAACCACGAAACTGGATGAATATTTCTGATGGCGGAATACCTGCTAATGAAGCACAATATCTAGGGTTTGGAAATGATTGTGCATGGCATCATTATTATAAAAAAGATGATATATTATTATTTTATCCTCATGCTATGACTATGCATTATGATGAACTAGATAAAAATAACAAAAAAAGAGTGCCTATAGATTTGGGTCGTGAGCAAGGGATCGCACGCGGTCATGGTCGTGAAGCTATATATTATAAATGGATAAATGGTTTTACTAAACCAGTAGCAATGGAACTAGCATATAATATAACAAAAAATGATCAATATGACACAAATAAATAATTATAAAAATTATTAAATAAAATTATATTATATTTTTTTTTAAATTTAAAGTATTTAAATTGATTTATATATAGATATAAGAATAAATAAATAAATAATAAATTATGCATATTTATCTAAATGCTTCAGAAATTGCTGGTTTGATTAATAAAAATAAATATAATCCACAAGAAGATGTAATTTATGATATATTATGTCGTTTAAAAAAAGAATCTAATAAAAGTGATTTAAATAAATTAGAATCTATTAATAAAAAAGAGCTATTAGAGTTACTAAAAACATTTGAGAATTCAAAATTAATAAATTTAGAAGATAGTAAAGATTTAAAAAAAAAAATAGATCAATCATGTGAAAAAGATATTGCTAGTATATCACAAAATGTTATAAATAATGTAAGTAAAAATTCAATAAATTCAAAAAAAACAGAAGATTCACGAAAAATACAAGATAATATAGAGTCAAATATTAAAAAAGTTATGAAAGAGAAGAATATAAAAGATATAAAAAAATATGTAGAGGGTCATATAAATAAAAATCGTGGTATTAAGAATGAGAAAGAAATAATTAATAACTATGAGAAAAAAAATAATACTAATATAACAAACAATAATTCTAAGTTATATAAAATGAAATTATTTTCATTAGAAGAACATAATATATATGTGTGTGGAAAAATTGATGGTATCGAAAATGATGAATTAATAGAAATTAAAAATAGAAGAAATCGTTTATTTGAATTTATCCCAATATATGAACAAATACAAATTGAAATATATTTTAGATTAACTGGTTTAAAAACAGGTAAATTAATTCAAAATTATAATGATACAACAAGTGAATTTGTGATACAAAATAATGATACACTTTGGGATAATATTTTAAATGAATTAAAAATAGCTTGTAAAATTATTATTGATCAATTATAATTATTAAAAAAATTTATTTAATAATTAAATTTTTTATATGTATATATATATAAGATGAGTATTGCTGTAGAAGGATATCGTGTATTTGATTTTAGATTTCTTAATCCATTTGAAAAAGATATATCACAATATGGAACAACTCTAGGTGCTAGATACGGATATGCGCAATATATATTACTAGTATCTTATGTATTGGCTGTATTAGCATTAATTATTATTGGTAGAAGTCCAATAGCAGCAGTTGGATATACATTATTATGGTTAGGTGTATATTATAATGTATCATGTTTATTAATACCAGAAGGAAGTGAAAAATGCTTTTTAATTGCTTGGTTTAATATGATATTACCATGGTTAGGATTTACTATTTTTTCAATAGCAGCTATATTTATGGCAAGTTCAATTTATAATAGTATTAAAAAATCTGCTAAAAAAGGTGGTAAAAAAAAAGAACAAGAAGAACAAGAAGAACAAGAAGAACAAGAACAAATGACTCCTGACAAAGTATTAAATAAATTTTTTACAGGTGGAGCAGAGGAAAATTTAGATGATGTAATTAAAGCACTCAGTATGTAAATTATATAAAATAATTTTTATTTTTTTTTAATTAATTATAAAATTATATTATATATTTATATGACACAAGCAAATTACGTTACATTTTCTAATAATGTCGATACAAGATTTTTAAATCCATTTGAAAAAGGACAAAGTAAGGGTGCGTCATTTTTTGGTCATAGATATGGTAATGCTCAATTTATTTTTATAGTCTGTGCTACTATTAGTTTATTTTTAATACAATTATTATCAGATGACTTTAATAAAGCATTAATAATGATTTTACTAATATTATATTATATATATTTATATTATAATTTATCTTGTTTTTTAGTTCCTGATAATCATGAAAGATGTTTTACATTAGCTTGGACTTGTATAACAACAGTTATTTTCATAACTATCATAGTATTATTTCATAATTCTATATTTAAAAAAAAAGAAAATAAAAAAAAGAAAAAAAATATAGGTGGTCATAAACAAACTAATTTACTTGCTAATCTAAATGATAATTTTAATATATTAATTAATCAAATTAAGGGTGGAGATAATTGTGACAAAAAAGAAAAACATACTGGTGGTGATAATTGTGACAAGACTGACAAATACAGTGGTGGAGAAAATAAAAATATTACTTTAGAAGAATATTTAAAAAGTCAAGCAGAAATGAATTAGATATAATTTGAAATAAAATATAATATATAAAATATAATATATAATATAAAATGGAAATAATAGATAAAATAAAATCTATAATAATAAATATTCCTTATATTTATTATGTAGTTTTTTTAGTTGTTATAATTACAATAAATTTATTTATTAATTATAATAGAATATTAGTAGATAATATTTATAAAGAGAAAAAAAAATTAGATGAAGAAGAAGTTATATTATTTAATGAAGAGACAGTTCGTTCTAAATATAATATCTTAGATAAAGTATTAGGAGAACCACCTATAAAAGAATTATATAATAATATATACGCTGAGTCAGTAACATGGCGTATGAATTATACTGATAAAAATTTTATATATGGAAAATATAATGGATTTGATTTAATTAAATTAACTGGATATATTGCTAAAAAAAATCATCCAATACCGGGACCAGTATTTATAATTGCTGGTAAATACATAAAAGTTCCTGAACATTTATATGGACCATTAAAATATGCTTCACCTACAATTAATATTGAACAGTTATATATTCCACAAGAACATAGTTTAGCGTATGAAAAAACAGGTAAGAAAAATATATCATTAGTTACTGGTAGTTGTGCTAGTATAACTATTTGTGCTATTACAATTAAATTTGTAGAAGATATGATAAGTAAATTTAAAGATAATATGGATACAACATTAGATATTCATATTAAATTTAGAAAAGAATATAATGTGCGTATATTATCATACTTATGTGGTAAGGGTATTACACCCGAAATATCTTGGTATGATGCTTTAAATTTTAAGGAGGAAAATATATATGATAGTAAATCAGATGTATGTGGTTTATTAAATAAAAATGAATCAATAAGTTTAATTTATGAAGATGATAATTTAGATAAAGTAATAGAATCTGTTAAAAATAATATTAGTAAAGATAAAGTTACAAAAAAAGAATTAAAAGATTTAATTGATAATTAAATTATTAATCAATAATTAGACTATTAATTAATACATATTTTAATTCTATTTATATTTATAGAAGTTCCTAATAATCCTGTTTTAATACCAAAATCATTTATAAATTGTCTAATATAATAACCAGTTGAAACATATGCTTCAAATGTTGTTATATAAACATTATTAGTATTATGTAAATTAAAATTATTCCAATTATCAATAGCTTGATTTTTACAAAAAGTATTGTTTGTATTATCTATTTTATGTAATACTTCTACTATATTTTTTTTTAAATTATCAAAATTTTTTTTTTCAGTTTTAATTTGTTTAATATAATTTACATTAACTAATTTATGTGGAATATTAATTTCATCTAATCTATTTAAATTTGTCCATTCCCATAGACTATGTTTTTCACCAAATTTATTATATACCGGTTTAGCGGAATATTTATGAAATTTTTGATTATATTCTCCAATAAAATTTTCTAATTCAGATTCAATATAATCATAATCTAGGTCATTATTTGTAATTTGTTTAGTATGTGTAATTAGTCCTAATGTATCATCACTTGTAGTTTTAAAACCCCATAATACAGTAAATTGATATATTTTATTATTATTTAAATAATTATTCATATTTTTACAATTTTCATCATATAATAATAATAATTCACCTTCAGCCATAGGATCTAATTTACCACAAATACATACTTTATTTTTTTTTAGTTTTATTTTATATTCATTAGCTATTTGTGTGCCTAATATACCGGATGGTTTATAAACAATTTCCATAATATCAATAATATCAATAATTTATATCAATAAATCATATATCAATTTAAATCAATTTACATATATTAATTTTTATTTATAAATATTATTTAATTGATTATTAACTCTAATAAAAGTGCATCGTTTAGATAATTCTTTTAAATATTTAGCACCTACATAAGTTAAAGTAGATCTAATTCCACCTAATAAATCTTGAAGTGTATTTTCTAAAGGTCCCTTATAAGGAATTTTTACGGTTTTGCCTTCAGATGATCTATAATGTGCTACTCCTCCGGCATATTTTTTCATAGCAGTATCACTACTCATGCCATAAAATGTTTTATATTGTTTTCCATTTTCTTCAATCAAATCTCCACCAGATTCTTGATGACCACTAAAATATCCACCACTCATTACAAAATCGGCACCAGCTCCAAATGCTTTACTAAAATCACCTGGAATAGTACAACCTCCATCTGAAATAATTAATCCACCTAATCCATGAGCCGCATCGGCACATTCTAATACAGCAGATAATTGTGGATAACCAACACCGGTTTGTTTTCTTGTAGTACATACAGAACCAGGTCCTATACCAACTTTAACTATATCAGCGCCTGCTAGAATTAATTGTTCGGTCATTTCAGATGTCACAACATTACCAGCAATTAAAATTTTATTAGGAAAAGTTTGTCTAAATTTGGTTAGCATATTAACAAATTTTTCTGAATAACCATTTGCTACATCAATACAAATCATAAATAAGTCGGGAAATAATTCCATAATAGATTGAGTTTTAACAAAATCAGATTCATTTATACCGGTTGATACACATATATAATTTACATCTACATTTTCAACTGTCATAAATTTAAACCATTGTTCGCTAGAATAATGCTTATGAATACAAGTAATTATTTTATGTTTTTGACATTCTAATGCTGTTTCAAATGTTCCAGTTGTATCCATATTTGCTACCATTATAGGCACACCAGACCAATTTATTTTACTGTGTTTAGTAATAAAATTTCTATTTAAATCAACTTCAGAACGACTAGATAATGTGCTTCTTTTTGGCTTAATTAAAACATCTGAAAAATCTAATTTTAAATCATTTTCTAGTTTAACCATTATATTTTAAATGTTAATTTACTTTTATATAAATTAAATTTTATAATATAAATTAAATTTTATATAAATTAAATTTTATAATATAAATTTATAATGGAACAAAAAAAGAAAAATAATAATAAAAACAAGAATAATAATATGTATTTTTATTTATTTATATTATTTAGTTTATTAATTGGATATTATTATTATAATAAATCACAAACAAATACTAGTATTAATTTAAATAGTAATAAAATATATGAAAAAGTATTAAATACTGAATTAAAACCAATTATTAAACAAACAGGATGATGAAGTAAAAGATAATAAAAATTTGGTAAATAGCATTATAAATATACTTGAAGTATTATAATTAAAAATAAACAAGATTATAATATTGAAATATTTATATTTGTTTAATATTATGTTTTATATTGTGTTTATAAAAAATATTTAAAATAGTTATAATTATATGGATATCTATAATAATCTTGTAGATGTTTATAATTCAAATAGTAAAAAAATAATAGAAACATTTCAAGATAAGAAAAATGATACAGAGAAAAATATTGGTAGTATGAGTATTGAAAATTTTTATTTTACTATATCATTGTTAATAATAGCAGCCATTATTATACCATTATTATTTATATATATATATGAGTCAGATTATTTAAATAGTATATTTAATTTAGAAACAGTTGAACATGAGTCAGAAATGGAAATAGATAATTTAATAGAAACAGAAAATGAAGTTTTAAATGAGTTAAATACAAGAACTATATAATGAATTATATATTTATAGAATAAATCTTAATTAATAATAAATAATGTTAATAAATTTTATAACAGATAAAAATAATAAAAAATTAATGTTAGAAATAGAACAATTATTCAATGGATTTTCAATTAAATATAATACAGGTAATTTTGAGAAAAATATAATTCACTATTTGGATTATAAATGTTCTGCTGCTAATATAAATGTATTTTATGGATATATAAATAATCTACTAGTTAATTATTCTAATAATAATATATTTGTATATGATAAAAAATACTTTTGCGAAAGTTGGCGAAATCAATTACATAATTATGACATAGTATGTATAAAAACAAATGATGATGATTTAAATTTAAAAAAAGAAATACATTTTATAGATTTTTATAATAAAGATATTAATATTTTCTACAAATCTATGTTAAAATTATGTAAAAAAATAAAATCTATTAAATTACCTATAATTAATAATTATATATCACCAGAAGATTTACCGTGTATATCAGTATGTATTCCTACATATAATCGTCGTAAATTTATGAAATTATTAAAATTAAATTATGAAAATAGCACATATCCTAAGGAAAAAATGGAGTTAATAATTTTAGATGATGGTATTGATAAAGTGGAAGATGTTATTCCAACAGGAGATAATGTAAGATATTATCATAATAGAGAAAAAAAAAATATTGGTTGGAAAAGAAATGAATGTGTGCGATTAGCAAAGTATGATATAATAGCATTTATGGATGATGATGATTATTATTATCCTAATTCTTTAATTAATCGTGTATGTAATTTATTAAAATCTGAACGTGATTGTGTATTTTGTTCAACAATTGGTTGTTTTCATATAAATAAATTAAGTAGTATTATAAATTCTACACCTATTGATGCTCCATTAGAAAATAAGGTTAGTGAAGCATCATTAACATTTAAAAAATCTTTTTGGCATAATAATAAATTTAATAGTGAAGATAAAATAAATGAGGGAGCATATTTTGTAAAAAATGCTATAGAAAAATGTAAGGAAATAAGTTGGGAAGGTGTATTTGTTCAATTATTACATACATATAATACAATTCCGAAAAAATTGGATTTTGAGGAGCGTAATGGTAGTCATTTTAATTTTAGTGATGAAGATTTTGAAACTATTACAAATTTATAAACTTTATAAAAAACTTTAAATTGATTTTTATAATTTTCACTATAAATATGAGTAGTAAATATAAAAAACACAATAGAAAAATACCAAATATAGTAGATACATTATTAAAATTAGATAGTAATCAAATTGAATTATTATCAGATACTATATTAGTTAATTTAACAAATGAACAATTAAGATTAATTGAAACTAATCCTAATGTAAATTATGAATTAATTTTAAAATTGAGATATATAGATCAAAAAAATTTTATTAAAAATTTTTGTAATGTTAATAAACATGAATATTGGAGAAAAATGAATAAAATGTTAGATACTAATTAAAAAGTATATTAATTTTTAATATATATTGGATTTAGTGTTATTTGTGATAATAATTGATATTCTAAAAGTCTTATTTGTCTATTTGGTTTCCATTTATTTTTACGCAATTTTTTTTCCATATCATAAATTAATTTATTAGATTTTTTAAAATCATTAAATGCTTTTACAGCATTTTTACTAGCTATTTCACACTTTTTAATCTTTTCAATAGTTTTTTTAATATTTTGTGGACATGATTTTTTGCGTGCTATTTTTTTTATTTCTTTAATAGTTTCAATTTTTCTGAAATATCCTAAATTAAGATCTAATGTAGAATCATTACATAATGGACAATTACTATGTCCACTTCTAAACCATTTAATAATACAACTAGAATGATAACAATGATTACATTCTAATGTATGTGTATTATTCTCGTCATTATTTATATCTTCATAACATATACTACATATATTTTCCTCCATTTAATAATACAAAGATTATTATTTAATAAATATAACTTAATTAAGATATGTTGTAATACTATTAAAATAATTGTAATTAATATTATTAGTATTAATATTATTAGTATTTAAATAAATAGTATTATTAGTATTTAAATAATTATTACATGTATTAGAGCAAATATTATTAAATGTGTTATAAATTTGGGCTGTTTGTTTTGAAGATTTAAATTTTTTTTTTGATAAGTTTTTCATTAAAATAAATCTAACAAATTTACTTTGTTTAATAACATCGAAATTGGAATTATTTTTCTTATATACATATTCTTCAAATAATGAATCTAATTGTTGTGTAACCATTCTTAATTTATTAAAATTATTACCTATAATTATTTTTTCGTTTAAAGTAATATTAGAATTATTAAGTTTATAATATTTAGGAAAAATTATTTTATTTTGTAATTCTATTGGTAAATGTTCCATCTTATATTATAAAAATAATACAAATCAATTTTATTATATATTAATTATTTTATAATGATTTTACTGATACAATTATAAAGTAAAATAATTTTAAGAATTATATAAATTTAATAAAATAATAATTATATGAATATTGATGATTTAGAAACTGGTGATATGATTTTATTTAATGGTAATTATATGTTATCAAAAATTATTGAATATTTTACACATTCTATTTATAGTCATATAGGAGTTATAATTAAAGATCCTTGTTTTGAAAATCTATTTTTGAAAGGATTATATCTTTTGGAGTCTGGTTATGAACCAAAAGGAGATCCAGAAAATGATAGAGTTAAATATGGTGTTCAATTGACTAAATTAGATACATTTTTAAATAATTACAATGGAAAAATATTTATAAGAAAACTACATTGTAAAAGAAATAAAATATTTTATGATAAAATTATACAAATACATTCAAATGTTCATAATTTACCATATGATTTGAATCCAATTGATTGGATTAAAGCTGAGTTTGATATTGAAATAGGAAATGTTCAAAAAAATAATACATTTTGGTGTTCAGCATTAGTATGTTATTTTTATATAAAACTAGGATTTTTAAATAATGATATACCATGGACATTAATTAGTCCACAAGATTTAAGTTCACATTCAAATAAGTTACAATTTAATAATTGTGTAATGGATAATGATATAGAATTAAATTATAAAAAAAATTAAATTATAAAAAAAATTAAACTATATATAAGATTTATATACATATATATTATGAATAAACAATATATATATGGTATAATAATAGGAATTTTATATAGTATATTTATATTACCAAATACTTCAAAAGAAAAACCTAATATTGATATAACTATATATCCTTTCTTATATAATGGGATGATAATAGTTCCTATAAATAAAAAAAAAGCAATTCATGTTCATCATTGGATAATATTTTTATTTATATTAATATTAAGTTTTTTTATAAATATACCTAAAATAATAATAGGATTTAGTTTATTTTTATTTATACAAGGAATATGTTATAATGATAGATTTGAAATAATTACAAAAAATCCTTATAATAATATTTAATATATAAAAATAATATAATTTATAAAAATATATATGTTAGGTAATTTGTGGAATAAAATAAAAGATTATAAAAAAACATTATATGTAAGTGCTGGTGTAGGCTCCGTAATAATAGGTTTTAGTGCTTTAGGTTATTTAGTAAAAAAAAAAATATTACAAATTCCATTAAAATGTGAAAATTAAACTTTTCCTAAAAAGTTTTTTTTTTGATAAAACTTTTTCCTAAAAAGTTTAAAAAGTTTAACCACAATGATATACACAACCTATTAATTTATAGTCATTACTATCTATAAAATTATAATCCATAGTTGATTTTCCTATTGTATAGCTTCTAAGTAAATCATCATCTTGTTTCATAGCAATTCCTGGAATAGAACTACTACATAAAAAATCTCCATTTTCAATATTACCATTTTCATTACAAACTTTTATTCCACCTTCGCCTAAACTATTAATAAATAATCTAGGAGTTTTTTGTTCTTCTAAACTATCTATAAGTGATATAAAATTAGCACCAAATGTGCGATAACCATTTTGTAAATCTTCCTTGTTACTAATTACACCATATACTTTTTTACTCATTTTTTTTTTAGTTA
>MDSV01214671.1_pt1 | contig 12610 bp, 10 predicted proteins | sample 810851 | NCBI WGS metagenome assembly MDSV01 (sample SAMN05326640, study PRJNA326480) | marine metagenome | isolation source: seawater | place: Atlantic Ocean: North East | collected 2012
ATGTGTTGAGCATGCCATCATTGACAAGGCCGAAAGTAGAGAGTTCCTCAATGGCTTCTTGGTGGGTCAATACCTCGTGCATGGGCACGAGTGCATGTTCAAGGACTCCCGCCATGGCAAAGCCAAGAGGTTTTATCAATTGAAGATGCCGATTCACTCGTCGGATTCAGATTCGAGAATCTTGGCGGCCAAAGCTACAAGTGAATCATAGGTGTGAGTCACTTGAGACTCAGGTACTTCGTGCTTTAGCACGACTTCATTTCCGGCAGCGTTCTTGAATGCATATACAACTTCGATGTTTGTTTGGCGCATGAATTGAGTCAAGGGCTCCAGCCTTTTAATGAGTGCGTCAGTCTCCGCTCCACCACTTTCGTTTTTTGGCTTGCTTCTTTTCTCTATGCAATGGGTTTCCTGATTCATCATCTTCATTCATTGCTTCACGATTTGTCCATTCATAAAATCGGGTCATAATTTCTGTACGCTCCAGAGGTCTAACGCCATAGCCGAGAATGTCCCATCCCGTGTCAAGGCAATAATACTGCAATGGGCGGAAAAAAGCCTCGCAGGCAATGGCGAATCTTGCCTTTGCAAGAAGCTCTTCATTTTGTTCGCCTTGTTTGAGGTGTTCTTCTATTTCCTTTCGAATCTTTTGCTGATCCAACTCTGGCGGGTGTTTGTAAGTGACTTTCGCTTTTCCGGTGACGGCATCCATCCCTTCGTAATATTGTCCTGTCCCGCAAGAAGGGCATGACAAAAAACGACTGTGGACGACTCCCGAACCATCTTTTGTCGGCATGGTTAAGAATTCCTCGTGCAGTTCTTCGCTTCCACAAATCAGACAAGGAGGGTGCTTTTCTCCTCTCTTCACCTCGATGTCATCCATTGTTCCGCATTCAATTTTGAGTGGCCATTCTGGCTCATCGACAATTTTCTTGCATATTGGGCACGCATCGTGCCAGTCATCAAAATTTAATGATTGATCATGTTTCACCATACTACTTCCTCGCATTTATTTTGCCTAAAAATTTGTTCCAAAGGATAAGAGCATCATTACGCCACTTCAATTCTCCATAGACAAACGCATTGTGCGTAAATTCTGCCTTTGCTTGGATGCTTTCATGCCTCTCGTCCTTTTGACAGTTTACCTGGGCCGTTGGCAACCATGCCATTGCGCACCCATTCAAGAATAATCTACGCCCGAAGTCGCAATCCTCCCATCCATAAACCCCGTCATACGAAGTGTCAAATCCCCCAATTTCTTCCCATGCTTTCTTTGCAAATCCCATGTGCATGCCGTAATAATGAGCCGCTATCCAGGAACCATTCGCAGCCTCGGGGTTCCCATAGCGAGAATCCGAATGAGCGGCGAGTTTCCCATTGAGCGTGTAAGATCCCGCCACCGCATCGAATCCAAGTTCGTGAGCTTTGGAGTGTATCTTCAACACATTGGTATCTATCGTGGTCAAATCATCTATGCAAATAATCCAATCACCATTCGCATGTTTGATGCCCATATTCCTTGCCGAAGCGGGCGACGGGCCGTTGCCAGAATCCTTCAAATGAAGAAAATCAATGCCAAGCTGAGCCATCGCTTGTTCCCAATGCCCATTTCTACTGTCCTTAAGCGCATCCACATACACCAACTCAAGGTCTTTGATTCCCTGCAAACCTTTCACAAGTTCTACGAACCCGGGTTCTTTTCTTGCCGTAATCACTACAACTGATATTCTCGTCACGCCTATTCCTCCTGGTCGTTGCTCGATGGTTTTTCTTGCTTGCATAACAGTGGCGCATTACCATTCGGATTCGGACTTAAGCACGAGTGGTGGTGGAATCCCCATGCGGCACATATTTTTTGATAGGCATTTGAGTGTAATCCGGCGATAATTGTCCAATCTCTTTCCGATGCCAAACGAAGAACATTTTCCGACATGCGTTTGTATTGAGCCTTTTGAGTTGAAAATACACGAATGGACTCTTTGATGCACATGGCAAGCGCCTCAACATTATCAGTGGCGCATTTCCACCCATGAACTCCGCCGATGAGATCTCTCAATCGCCCTTCATCAGTCGCAATTATGGGTTTTCCAGCCGACAATGTCCTCATCAAGGCCCCAGATGTTGAATTGACTCCATTGCCCGAGTAAGGGAATACCAAGATGTTGCTTGCATTTAGAAATTGATTTAGCTTGTGTTCTGAAATGAATTCCTTCGAGTAGTAAACTCCGTCCATTTGTTCTGCGAGATCTTCACATTCTTTGGTGTAGTCGTTGAGACCGGCAGCGTTCTCTCCCGCAAAAATCGCAACTTCAAAGTATTGAGTGGATTCTTTTGCCTTTTGTATTGCTTTCAACAAAGTGAGGGTGCCCTTTGACTTTGATGGGAAACCATAATGGAAAAGCAATGGAATGCCATCCGGCAATCCAATTTCTTTGCGAGATTCCGGCATTGGGGCAATGTGCAATGCGCCATGAGGTATGTAGTCTACGGGAGCGGGAACAGTCCCGGCCAGTTCCACAGCCAAGTTCTCATTGTGGAGAAACACTGCATCAGATAGCAAGATGGCTTCTTTTACCGTCTCGTTGTTGAAATCAGGCGTGTGTAATGTCGAGACAATATGCCTATCCATGCTTCTCAAAGTGCTGTATAGATCGGAAAACCGCCTAAGCATCGTTGCCTCATGTTGAACATGTATGACATCAGGATTTACACTTTCGATTGCGTGAGCCAGTGCCCCTCCAGATTGGTAATTGCGATTCCAACAGTATTCAATGTCGACCACGGGGTTGCTTTCTCTTGTTCCGATAGGGTGAGTGCCTTGAACGCATTCAGCAAATATTGTGACTTGATGGCCCAAATCCTTCAACGACTCGGCTAACATTTGCGTGTATGTGGCGATACCACAGTTGATTCCGTAAGTGGATACAAGCCCTATGTGTGATGCCTTCTTTGGCCGAATTTTGGTGAGGGGTGGATAATAATGCTTGAACATGTAATTCAGTAAACCGTCGAGATATTGAGGGAACACCCTGTCAGGCAGGTATTCCTCCACGGGGTTCAAATTTGCACCCGAATTGATTTGTTGTTCCCATTCCTCGAATAATGCTTGCAAACGAACTACGATGCCTGCCACGCTTGGGAGGCCGTAGTCGTTGCCTTCTCTGTAGCCATCAACTCCAACGACCATTTCTTTTCTAAAATTTAACTCTGGCATAGGTCCGTAGTCGGTATTGATCACAGGGACCCCCTGCATCTGCGCCTCTATTTGCAAAACGCCAAAACCCTCTTGATTGGAGCAATGCAACAAGGCATCCAATCCTTTGAGATTTGTATTCAAATCCTTGTCAGTCCAACCGCATGATGTGTCAGTTATGTGTGCTTCAAACCATGCCGCTTCATTTGGTTTTTCCATTTGGGGATGGTTAGAGTGGTGGATCCATAACTTGACATTGGATTTGCCCATTGAAAACTCGCTCCATGCTTGTAAAATCCTTTGAGGGGACTTGCGCTTTGAAAAGTCTCCCCAAAAACCAACCGTGAAGCAACCAGGGTTAATCTCCCAGTGCCTCGTACTTCTGATGGCTATTTTCGATTTTGAAATAGTCGCTGGCTCGCACACATGGGGCAGGTAAAATGCGCTCACCAATCCGTTCTCTTCAATTGTTTTTTGTCCGTAGATTGACATGGCCACAGGGATTGATTGTCTCAATGTCTCCACCTCTCTTTCAGTGAGAGTGTCTCGGTCAATTGGTGCTATTACTGCTGACGGAAATTCATGGAAAAGATCGCCCCACTTGTGCAAGTCGCCAAGCGCAATCATCACCCATCGGTCAATTGAATTTCGAGAAAGCCAAGTGTTGACTGTTTCTTGAATGTAGGTATTTGAGAGTCCATTTTCTCTATCGGCCTTTTTTTCACAGACCGGGGCAACGGTCACTCCGTCAAAGTCGAATTGACTCAAATCGTATCCGTAATCCGAGATGTGAAGGACTTTGTAGCGTTTCATGAGATACTGCCCAATCATCTTGAGTTGTTTACCATACCCAGTGGGCAGGAACGGGGGGTTTCCCACTAAAACGACGCCATCCATGCACAGGGATGCGCCTCAGCCCTTTCAAACAAACGCCATATCAAAGGGTGGCTTTTCTTTCATTTTATTCGCTTCAATTGATAACTGGACCATGACAAAAGCAAGCTTGTTTGAATCAATATCTGCACCTTTGAGTTGTCTTCTGATGCTCTCTGCAGTTTCCATCAATTTGAATAACTCAATGTCATCCAAGCCATCAATTTGTTCGGAGGCGTCCGTCAGCACACGCAATAACTCATCATCAATCTCGCCGCTCATACACCTTCCTTGGCATGGCGGCACATATACTCTCCCTGTGGTTGATACCAAATGTAGGTTTTATACGGTTGGCACACATGGGCGGAACGAAGTCAAATGACCCGAGGAAAGAGCATACATGTTGATGCAGAAACACACAGTAGATTGAAGCGCCGTGGGAACTTTGGGGAGTCTTTCTGTGATGTCATAAAACGGATTCTCGACCAAATAGATATCTTGGACCAAATAGAAGGCGAATTTACCATCGATAGCAAAGGAAATCTTGTTAGCTTTGTTGTTAATGAAGAAGGAGGGGAATCTTGATGGCGAAACTCAAAGTTTTGAAAGAAATTGAGAAGTTGTTTGTCCGAACAGGAGAAGATATTCTCTCCTTCGAAACGATTATGGCTAATGTGGATGAAAGAAGGAGCGTTTTGTTGGGTGTTCTGTCTTCTAACAAGAAGGTATTTTCCAAAATAGCAACAAATCAGTGGCAATACATTCCAGATACCAGGGGTTCTGTTGAGGAAATGTGCAGGCAATATGGATTTGACCGGGACGAAATCGCCCATTTAATGACCGAGGATGGCGGATTGCAATATTCATGGGTTCGAGTCAAGCCCCTTGGCGATCTCATTTCCAGAAGAGAATTTCATTACCTTTTACACACGATGCAGAAGCATGGCGAAGTCATTGACGACGAATCCGCCTTAACTGCTTGATTACCGTAGAAGGAAGCATTTTCGTTGAGTTTTCTTGCGGATTTGCCAAAACGAGTGGCTTATCCACGCTTCGAATAACCTCTGCTGCCCTGTAAATGCTCTTTCTGTCAATCATGGCCACTCTTGCTATTGAAGCACCACTAAATCTTCTTGCTCTTTTTTTGGTGCTTCCAGAAGAAATAAACAAGGCAGCGCAAGCTTGGTCCACTGCACGCATGTTAGGTATGGTCATCCTTGCAATCTTTGTCGCTTCTTTCAGTAATTGAGGCGGAGTTTCTATTTTGCTTGCTAAAACGGATAAAATTTCAATAGCGTCTAAGCGATTGATGTCAAACAGATTATTCGCTCTCGCATCATTCAAAAAGCGATTGACAATCTTTACAGATGGTTTTTCCTTGTGAGCTTGGGCTAATTTTGAAACGGGGACTGGAACCCCTGAATTCAGTGATGCCACTCGAAGAGCCGCAACTGCAGTCACCTTATGTCCTCTGCCGCCCGTGCCGCTGCCATTTTCATGAAACAAATTGAATAATCGAGTTGCCTCCTTGATCCGTAGCGGTGTAAATCCAAAGGCGTCGGCAACTCTTTCCATTTCGGCTCTCGCCTCTTCCTTTCTTCTTTGAGATCCGGATTTTGATAGTGTCATGTTCATTGGTGCTGATAGCCCTGTATCCTTGTCATAGGACTCATTGTTTGTCTCCAAAATGTCAAGAGGTCGAGTCAATCCACAGTGTTTGCATGCAATTTGCCAATCAGCATTTTCATTTTTAGCGGATTTAGAAAGTACAGTCTGCTTTTGAACAAGTTCCTCAAAATTGTAATTCAATGAGGATTTAGCAATCTCTTTGTTTGTAATCATCCCTTGTTCTGACATGATGTGAAGGATGGCACAATTTGTTGGCCAACCCGATTGGCACTCTTGTCCATCAAATGCTTTCTTTTCTAAACTGGCGTATTCGGATAAGTCGGCCATGCAGTGCCCAGGAGGTCTCTCGCAATAAATACCGATGGCGTAATTGCATGATGCAATTTTAATTATTGTGTAAATAGGTCGTTGCATTTGACGATCCGCTTACCGTCAATCCAGCTTTCGCTGGATTTTGAGCCCACGGAGTAAGATTCAGGGGCAGTTTAAGAACGCCGATGGCGTAATTGCATGATGCAATTTTAATTATTGTGTAAACAGGTCGTTGCAAATGACGATCTGTGTATAGTCGCTCCAGCTTTGCTGGACTTCGAGCCCATGAAGTGAAATTCCGGGGCAGTATAAGAACGCCGATGGCGTAATAGAGCGATATAATTGTAATTATTGTGTAAATAGGTCAGCGTTTTTCGAGACGCACGCCAAGAGCGGACGCAAGCGAAGTAGATCATGCAAGCTAATTCGCTGCTACAGGCCTCGTTTATGAAAGCCGATGGCGTATTTGCACGATAACACATTACACACTACGAAATAGGGCAGGGCTTAGGTGCCCCGTAGCCCAGTAGAGTGAAGGGCAGTAAAGAGTTCGAGTAGGCAACAGACCGTTGCTTAGGGCTCCAATGGCTCATAAGAATGAAACAACTTAACAACAAAAGCCGGTGAGGTCACGACCTCTCACGAGCCACCTTTGAAAACCCCGTAGCAGGGGATCATCATTGGAATAATGGTTCACCGGCTGCACACCAACAGGAATTGCGATACCAATGGCTTAGGCCTTCGCACCCTGTTGATGCAGCAAATCGAATACTGGCGTGGTTGCTAACCACGGCAAGCGCCCCCAGGCATCTTAGTTGGATGCAGAATGGGATGGTGGACTCGAAAGAGATGAAGATTTGCAGCCCTAAGCCGTTTGGTAGCGGTATGGGCATACGGTAAAGTGACCCTGGAGACAGGACGAGGACAGAAAATAAAGAAATGCCGTTGCGATTCCGGTCAATTCCGGATGAGCTTACTGTCGACAGACATTTGATGAGTGATACTGCAGCAATGCGTGTATCATAACAGGATGGGAGTTACTCCGAACTACACCTCTTTTGAGGCATGTTCGAGTCATCATACAAGTGCTTGCACTTGAGGAAATTCCTTACATCTTGTCTCCATAAATGGGTCACACTTAACAACTTAACAACTTAACCTAATCGGGAAATAGGGGCGCTCTTAAGCCCCCGAAAGCCCAATAGAATGAGGAGGGATAAAACCCGAATCATGCTGACACACCCCCCCGTGGAAGATGCGCCGAGAGGATGCAACGGGAAGCAGGATAACGGGCCTGTAATGTCGGTGCTTACGATTTTTAATCAGAGCCGATAGATGAAAGCAAACCGCTGAAACCAGAGATGGTGGAGGCAAAAACCGCTGAAACCAGAGATGGTGGATGCAAAAACCGCTGAAACCAGAGATGGTGGAGGCAAAAACCGATACACCCGGCTGCCGAGCGAAAGCAAAGCAAAAGACAGGAATGAACGCCGGCCTGCGAAAGAAATCCCCGAAAGGGGGCACCGTAAAATGAATCGGACGACCAACAAAAGAAACAGCAGGAGCCCAAACGGGTATCAGCGAAATTGTAATCGCTGATTCGCATCCGTAGACGGCTGTGAATGCTCTGATGAAATCTATTCGAGAGATGAAGATGATTCGGAATGTTTCCTATGTGAACTCATTATGCAAGATGAGGGGTTTGATTACTCGAAAAAGTATGAAAAAAGAATATAAGAGGAACTGAACAACTTAACGGACAACAGGCGTAATTTATGAAAGCAAAGACCTGGACCTTGGCCGAATCAATCTACTGGCCGTTTTTGATTCTCCCCAAGGTTGTCCAACTTAACATGGGGAATATTATCAGAAATGAATGTAATAATGGATGCTTTGGTTGCTACGCTCGCAGAGCGTGGGAGATACATCAAGCACTCAAATACTCAAAGAAAGAATGTTGCATCATCTGTGGAAAATGCGGAGGATGTGATTGTTAAACTGAACAAACTGAACGGAGGATGGAGAAGTAATCCGTAGGTCGAAAAAATACCACTGTCACTGACGGTTAAGGTAGGCTACACAGCCCGTCCCGGGGTGGACCAAAATCCGCTGACCTTGCAGGGAGCCGTTGGAGGTAGGCGCAAGCCCATGAACTCCACTGACCGATTTGATTCGGGAGGCTTTGATTTGCAAGGTTGTTCATGTGAGCGATTGCGAGGCAATCGGGGGAGGACTTGTTCCTACGATCCTGAAAAGCCGCTGCCCATCTTTGATGGATATCGCGTGTAATGGACGCCGAGGTTGGAAAATACCGCTAACAGGCAAGCACCTCCCACTTAACAACTCAACAGCAGAAAATGGCTCATGAAGCATACCGCATTGACGGGACCGGACACGCATTGACGATGTCTGGTTAGGCGAGCACATGCCTGCAACTTAACACACGACCGAAACGGATCGAAAGAGCGAACCATACAGAGCATAACACTCTGCATGGGAAGAACGAAAGAATACCTAACGGTATAAATGGTTACAAACCATGCAGACAGGGTGAAAATGTAGCCCGTTCACAAGGAATCAGGTTTATCCCTGTAGCTTGTCACTCTGCAAAAATCCACGGGTTTGGGCTCCCGAGTGCGAAATAAAAAAAGTCCACTTAACAGCAGAGAATGACTCATGAAGCATACCGCATTGACGGGACCGGACACGCATTGACGATGTCTGGTTAGGCGAGCACATGACTGCGATGGGCGCATAGTGTAGCATGGATATCACTCCGGCCTTCTAAGCCGGAAACCCGGGTTCGAATCCTGGTGCGCCCGCCACTTAACATGAACATGAGACTACCAATAGGAGTGGTGAATGATCAACTCGCTTGGCACATCGATTCGGTGCATGCTAAGCGCTTCGATACGACGCAATGTAATGAGCAAAACAAATTATGGAGTGACTGTCAAAAGAGAATGGAGCAAAAGGGGTATTTAGAAACCACCCTCACATGCCCAAATGGAAAATGGGAAGTCACACTTGACTTCGAGACAGTTGGAGATGTCGCATACCAGTGGCATCTCCTTGCAAACTGAACATGGCTAAATCAAACCGAAAAGGAAGACGAAACCAAAAGAGACGCTCGCCAAACGGGATGACAATGACTGTCCACCGCTATGAGCAATTGAGACGGACGGTGCATTTCCAAGAGAGAGGCACTGCATACAGCGTTGAAGCGAATGACAGAATTATAGTACAACGCGGCGAGACGATGGGCGCGGGGGCAGCGAAGTATATTGATTTCGAAGAAATCAATGTGAAACAACAGCCTCGGCACATTCAAAACGCAATGAGGAAATTAGAACAAGTAAGAACAAAACAAATTCGCATCTTGTCAGATGAGGAATTGAATGAAATTCTTCAAAAAAAGAAAATGGGTCCAAACTCTCGAAACAATTTAGAGAAGAGAGGCAAGACGCAAAATCAAAATCGAAGCAAAAATGAAAATCATACCTTCGATACAAAATCAATGAGCCCTTTGTGGCAAAGCAAAAAAGAAAACGAAAGGACAGGCATTTCGCCGTCTTCCCGTTCTCTATAATACAACTGAACGGTGCTATTATGGCAACAAACAAGCGGAAGGAAACCGCAACGGAAAAAAAGAACGAAAAGGACGCACACCTACTTGTGCGCATGGTGATCACAATGGTCAGCATGTTGAAAGCAATGAAGGCCAAGTTGGCGATGGATTATTACAAAATCACAATCGTCAACGACCCAGCAGGGAAACTTGGTCAGGCGAATGCCAAAGGACAGATCACGAGAATTTCATTTCATCGTGGCCTACTCGGCAAAATCGTCCAGTGGACCGCATCCAGGGCAACCGATGTCAAATCGTCCCTACGGAGCGGAACACGCACAGCTTCAACAACCGGTCAAACTGCAGAGGAAAGTCAAGTGAAATACCAAGACATCCCCTTCGTCGCTTTTGTTAAGCGACAGGTCGACCGAATTTTGGAAGCCCCTGCCTACATCTGCAATGTGAAAACAAGCAGACACTACGGGCAGTGCTTCTACAAGGCCGTCTTCAAGGATGGCCAAATCGAAATCCAAATCCAAAACTGGGCCCTTGGCCAGTTCGTTGAAAAAACAGGGAAGATCGGGTCTCCACACTGGGAACATCGACCTTTCTTCACGATTCGTGAAAAACAAGTTGACGAACTGCTTGCTCAAGGAAACAGACAAAAAACAACAACGAAGCGGGGAGAAAAAATCAGCGACAGCGTAGATGCGAAGGACCTGAAAGGCCCCGCCAAGAAATACCGAAAGGCAAAGGAAAACCGAACCGCCTTCATGAATGCAGCACTGGCTATGGCACAACTCTTGATGTTCACCGATGGAAACGGAGTCATCAAGGAACGACATGTCATTGGCTACTACATTGAAGCGACCAAAAGGCCCAACAGGCACACAAAGGTCGTTGGAATGATTTACGGCAACAATGAAGGTCGGTTCCAGGTGAAAACCTTGGAGGACAAACAGCTTAAGACAGTCTACACTCTCCCAGCACAGGCAGGAAACGCAAGTGATTGGGAAGTAGACGGTAAGAAACTCAGCTACCTCCTGAAAGACTTTGTTCTTGGAAAACTCAAAAACAGCAGAAAAGGAGTCCGAGGGGCTCCGGAAGTTGCGTTCGGAAAAACATCATCGAAGAAGAAAGAGGTTGAAACACACTTCTCGAAACCGGTGCATGAACTATTCGAGCGAGATGGAAAAACATTCGTGCTTACCAATGAAACCAAGAGATTGGTGTTTGACACACACATCACTGGTGGAAACAGGAAGACGATTGCAAAACAAATGAAACTTCGAACACGCCGGGAATCCCGAATAGAGCTTGGAGATGCTCTCATGGGAACAACCAAGGCGGGTATGTTTTGGAAGATGGTCCTCAGCATTGGACCGTTTTCAAACGCAGAAACACCGGGCAGGCAAAAATCTGAGGGCTTCGGCTCTTTGGATCCGCAATTCCGGAACGGCGTGAAGACAAAAGCCCGTCGAGGTGCTGGTGGATGGACCGAAAGAGGTCTGTTGAACCCGAAGGCAAGTATCAAAGCAGGGGCGATTGGGCCCCGTGCTTGCAAACAGTCGTGCGACTGTTTCCTGTGCGAAACTCCGAAAGGATTGGAGCAGGGAGAACTACAGGACCTCTTCGAAGGCCAAAATGGATTACTCCGAGCCGTTGGTGCATACAATTACAATGCCCCGGTTTTGATACCAGTTAGGTCAAGAGCAGATGTCGAACCACTTGGATTCGGCAAGGCAGGAGCGGACCTCGACCAAGATGCACGACAAGTGGAGTTGCAAAACACCATCGAATCACATGCTGTGAATATGAATGACACCTATCCAATGTGGATGGAGGCAGACTCGTGGCCAGCCAAAAACGGCTACACTTTGGGTCTCAACCTCGTGAGCCGACCGTGTCCGGAAGGATACGAATTGAAGCCCGGGTGGACTGACGACGACCAGGAAAATGTCAACTTTGTCGAAATTGTTGCGTATCCGACCCATGTTGGTCTGGAAAGCGACTACAACGATGTTTGAGTTTGGAACGATTGACCAGCAGGCAACGACTACACGCCTCCGAGCGAGGCGGGCCGCCCTTCCTTGAGCCCAGGCTCTTGGAAGGGCCAAAACGGACACCAATGAGTATGTGATGGTTGGTGACGATATCTTATTCTTACCCCACTGGGTTTTTACAAAAGATGATCGTTAAGAGAAACTGAATGAACTGCCTTTAACCCGGATGATTACCGGTACATGAGGGGAGACGCACAACCAGGAGGAATACCTGCTCTGTGCTTTTGTTAGGTGAAAGCCATTTACATTATCGGGAGTTTCCCTTCCAGTGATACACGAATTTGCGTGTAGAGGTCGGGAAACTCCCCATTAGCCGAAGAAAACGGAGAGAATTACAGAAACAAGAAAACAAGAAAGAAGAAAGAAGAAAAGAAATGACAAGTAGCATCTGGCTACAAACTTTACAACTGAACAAACAAATTTGATGGCTGACATAGCCATGGAGTGTAGAATCTTACCGAAAACCTGCCATTTGACGACCGCCTCCGGGCGGCTTAGAATGGATAACAGGCGAATAAGTCGGAGGAAAGATTGTGATGGCAATCACAACTGGGTTCGCATAAGGGTGAAGAACCACCTGTGGAAATGAAGGCGAGAGCCGAATTGGAAACCATGCACCGCACTCTTGGCTGTCGGCCACTGGCCTCACAGGCCAGTCAGGCGTAAGTGAACGCTGAATATCAAATTCGTTAGGTCGCCCAAGCAGGGCACATGGCCGTTTAGATACCTTGACTCGGATGATCCTTCACAGGATTTCCGGATAGAGGATAACTGAACAACTGAACGGAGAATGCCGAATATGCGTTTCATGCGACACCTGTTCTTCCTATCAAAAGAATGCGGCATTCTCCACCTTAACAACTGAACGGAGAATGCCGAATATGCATGTCATGCGGAGGGAGGTAGACCTGATGCGGCATTCTCCACCTTAACAACTGAACGGAGAATGCCGGCTACTGGCTGTTTCTCTTG
>MDSV01002432.1_pt1 | contig 12609 bp, 11 predicted proteins | sample 810851 | NCBI WGS metagenome assembly MDSV01 (sample SAMN05326640, study PRJNA326480) | marine metagenome | isolation source: seawater | place: Atlantic Ocean: North East | collected 2012
ATATTGGAGATAATTTTATTAAGGTTTTAAAAGTCAATAATATTAAAGGTAGCAAAATAGAAACAAAGCCTTATCCTGGTTTCCCAACAGATCTACAAGCGCAAATTATGACCTTAATGTCGGTTGCAAAAGGTAATTCAGAAATAAAAGAAAAAATATTTGAGAATAGATTTATGCATGTATCTGAATTGAATAGATTAGGTGGAAAAATTAAGATTAAAAATGATACCGCATATATCGAAGGTGAACAATTATTTAAAGGTGCTCAGGTTATGGCAAGTGATTTAAGGGCAAGTGTTAGTCTTGTTTTGGCAGGCCTATATGCTGAGGGAGAAACTACAATAAATCGTGTTTATCATTTAGATCGTGGATATGAAAAAATCGAAGAAATCCTTGGAAAATGTGGAGCAAAAATAATTAGAATGAAATAATAAAACTTTATCTAGAAGTTTTTTTATAGGTGTGTAGAACAGCTTCAAAATATGAAAAATGAAAAAATTATTATAGCAGTGCCAAGAGGAAGAATTCTTGACGATTGTAAAGACTTATTAAGTAAATTAGATTTTGCACCCGATGAAGAAATTTTCGATGAAACAAGTAGAAAATTAACATTTCCATCAAAAAATAAAAGTATTAATTATATAAAGGTTAGAGCCTTTGATGTTTGCACATTTGTGGCTTTTGGAGCAGCTCACTTAGGTATTGCAGGTGATGATATAGTTCAAGAATTTGATTATTCAGAAGTATATGCACCAGTTGATCTTGATATTGGAAGATGCAGATTATCTGTAGCAGCTTTAGAAAGTTTGTTAGATAAAGAAGAGCCGTCAACTTGGAGCAACATAAGAATAGCTACTAAATATCCAAATTTAGCAAGAAATTTTTATGCTGCAAAAGGTATACAAGTTGAGGCCATTAAACTAAATGGTTCAATGGAGTTAGCACCGTCACTTTCAATGTGTAGAAGAATAGTAGATTTAGTTTCTACTGGAAAAACATTAAAAGAAAATGGATTAATAGAAATAGAAAAAATAATGGAAGTTCAATCAAAGTTAATTGTTAACAGATCAGCTTACAAAACTTTAACATCTGAAATCGATTTAATAATTAATAAGTTTATAAAATTATTATGATAAAAATATTTAAAGAAAAAAATCAAAATTTTATTAAAAAATTGATGTCTTTTTTAGATAATAGAAATAATGAAAACTTAGTATCTATTAATTATACTGTAAGTCAAATAATCAAAGATGTAAGGTTGAATGGAGACAAATCTTTAATTAAGTACACTAAAAAATTTGACCAAACACTATTAGATAAATCAAAGATAGCTCTTACTAATAAAGAAATTAATAATAATAGTAAAAATATTGATAATAAGATTATAGAGTCATATAAAATTGCGATTTCAAATATTACAAAATTTCATAAAAAACAATTACCTAAAAATTATCAAATTAAAGATAAAGATAGTAAAGTTGGATTATTGTGGAAACCAATTGAATCTGTTGGATTATATGTTCCAGGAGGTAAGGCATCATATCCTTCATCTTTACTCATGAATGCAATTCCTGCTAAAGTTGCAGGGGTGAAGAGAATAGTTGTTGTTACACCCACTAAGAAGGGATTTATTAACCCTTACATTACTGCCTTAATTAAAATACTAGATATTAAAGAGGTATATCAAATAGGTGGAGCTCAAGCTATAGCAGCTCTAGCTTACGGTACTAATTCTATAGAGCCTGTAAGCAAAATATTTGGACCAGGGAACTCTTATGTCACAAGTGCAAAAAAACAAGTATTTGGAAAAATAGGAATCGATTTAATTGCAGGACCCTCTGAAATTGTTGTTGTAGCTGATAAAAGTAATAATCCAAGCTGGATAGCATCTGACATTTTGGCGCAAGCAGAGCATGACAATAAAGCACAAACAATCTTAATTACCAATGACGAAAATTTTGCTAATCAAGTTAGAAATAATATTATTGAACTTACAAAAATATTATCAAGAAAAAAAACTATAAAAAAAAGTATTAATAATTGTAGTGCGATAATAATTTTAAATAATTTGGATAGAGCTTCAGAAATAATTAATATTATAGCTCCAGAGCATTTGCATTTACAATGTAAAAATGCTCAAATTTTACTTAAAAAGATTGAAAATGCAGGTTGTATTTTTGTTGGCAAACATTCTGTGGAATCATTTGGGGATTATATTATTGGGACAAATCACGTTTTACCAACATCAGGCTCAGCTAAGTTTTCATCAGGATTAGGAGTTTTAGATTTTATGAAAAGGACCTCATATGTAGAAATTGGAGAGAAAACTTTTGACTCTTTAAGTGGACATGTATTAAATTTAGCAGAAATTGAAAATTTAGATGCTCATAAACTATCTGTTAAAATTCGACAAAAGCATAAAAAATAAATATAAGAGTTTAAAAATTAAAGGAGAAAAATGTCAAAAGAAAGCTCAATAGAATTTCAAGGGGTAGTTTTAGAATTACTACCTAACGCAATGTTTAAAGTAAAATTAGAAAATGAACATGAAATACTTGCTCATTCATCTGGAAAAATGAGAAAGAATAGAATTAGAGTTTTAGCAGGAGATAAGGTGACTGTAGAGATGACTCCCTATGATTTGACAAAAGGACGTATTACTTTTAGATGGAAATAAAAACTATACCCAGTAAGATAATTAAGATTAAGAATAATAAATCAAAAAAATGTCCTATTTGCAAAAAAAAGATAAGTCTTAAGTTTTCACCCTTTTGTTCAAAAAAGTGCAGTGATTTAGATCTAATTAATTGGTTATCTGATGGGTATTAGATTTAAAATGATATATAAAAATACATTAAAGAGATATTTATTCAAAATTTAATTGAAATCCCTGTCAAAACAATTTATCAGAATTTTCAATGCCCAGGTAGCTCAGTTGGTAGAGCAAAGGACTGAAAATCCTTGTGTCACTGGTTCGATTCCATTCCTGGGCACCATTTTTATTTTTTTTAAATAGATAATTTATATAATAGATATTATTTATAGTTTATGAAAAATATTTTAATTTTTTCTAATGGTGAAAAAATTGGAGATGGATTAATTAAACTTCCTTTTATTCATGAGGTTAGAAGAAGATTTGTTAAATCTAAAATCCATTGGATGACTAATAAAGGTACTACTGTTTATAATAGTAGATTAAAACATATTGCTTCTCAATATATTGATGTAATTTATGAGTCAGTAAATTTAAGTCCTTTTTTTTGGAATAAGATATCAAATAAATATAATTTTGAAAATTTAAAATTTGATTGCATCATTGATACACAGAAAGCAGTTTTAAGAACTATAGCATTAAAAAGAATTGGAAATAAAATGTTTATTTCTAATTCTGCGAGTGGATTTTTTTCATCTAAAAAATTAAGGAATAAAGAAAAATTTAGAAGATATTATTTAGAGGATCTTTTTGATTTATTAGATTTAATCAAGCCAGGTGAAAATAAAGATTATTTCAAATTTGATATTCCCCTAAAGTTAAAAAATTGTCTTAGTAATTTATTTGAAAAAAATAAAAAATATATTGGTTATGCTCCAGGTGCTGGTGAAAAAAATAAGATTTGGAATATTAGTAATTATATAAAAGTAATTAAATATTTTGAAAATAAAAATTTTAAAAGTGTTTTTTTTCTTGGACCTGATGACATAGAATTAAAAAAGAAAATCAAACAAGAGTTTCCTAATGGTTTTTTTCCTGAAGATTTAATTACTGATTTTTCAGGTCCTGAAGTTGTTATGGGTTGTACTCAATATTTAAATGTAGCTTTATCAAATGATAGTGGAGTAAGTCATATGTTATCAACAAACTATTGTTCATTAATTAAATTATTTGGACCTAAAAATTCATTAAAATTTACTCCAAATATATCAAAAATTAAGACATTAAGTTCAGAAAAATATAATTCTGATGATATTAACTTAATACCCGTGTTTGAAGTAATTAATTTAATTGAAAAAGAATTATAGATTAAAAATTTATATTGGTCTCTCACCCTTAATTGCAATTCTATCCATTACTCTTATGTGGCCTAATCCTCTATTTGGAAAATAATCTGCTATCGCATAATGTAAAACACTTCTATTATCCCAAATTGCAACTGCATTTTTTGTCCATTTAAATCTACAAGTAAGATCTAATCTTTCTTGATGTTGATAAAGTTTTTCAAGAAGTTTATCACTTTCAGATTTATTCAAGCCAACAATTTTTTTAGTGTAGGTCCAATTAACAAATAAAGTTTTTCTGCCAGAGTCTGGATTTGTTCGGACAATGGGATGCTCATTAGTATAAATGTCAGAATTCCCATTTCCTTTCATGGATTCATAATCATCTACAAAGAATTCTGCACCTAAAGAACTATGAATAGCTTTTTTATTCTCAATTTGTTTTTTTAAATTATGATCAAGAGTATCATAAGCTAATTCCATATTTGAAAACATGGTATCCCCACCGATTGGAGGTATTTCGATTGATTTAAGAATTACTGCCATAGTCGGCTCTGGATTGTAACTTACGTCACTATGCCATCCCTCGCCCCAATTATTTTTTTCATGAGGTTCTTTTATTATGCGAACTATTTCAGGATATTCTTTCAAACCTTTAACATACGCATGAGTTTCAAGTGGTCCAAAGCATTTTGATAAATTAATTTGTTCTTTTTGAGTTATATCCTGGTCACGAAAAAAAATTACCTTATGTTCAAATAATAATTTTTTAATAGTAGTAATATTTGATTCACTAGTATCTTTAAGATTAATTCCTTCTATTTCGGCACCACATGCTCCAGATAATAAATTAACTTTCATAGTTTATAATATATTTATATATAATTTATTAATAGAACAATAGTATTTTTAGTTATATTAATCTATAATTTTTTATAATTAGTTAAAATTAAGGAAAATTATTAGATTAATTTAATAATAAATTAGATTCTGTAAAAGCTTTTATTAACTTATCAACTTCTTCTATATTGTTGTAATGAACCATACTAGATCTAATAACCCCATCTTCAGTATCAATCCCTAAGGCCTTTAAGCATCTCCAAGCATAAAAATTATCATTTCTTAAAGCAATACCTTTTTCAACCAAAGCGTCGCTTACATGTTTAGACTTTATACCATTAACAGTAAAGGAGAAAGTAGGTGCTCTATTTTTGTTTACTATTTTAGATTTGCCTATTAAATTGATTTTTTTTTCACTAGCAAAAAAATCTAACAATCTATTTCCAATTTTTTCTTCATGGTCTGCTATCAATTGATTTATTTTTTTTATTTTTTTAAAAATTTTAATTTCATTATTTGGAAAATGGTGTTTGTATAAATTATTAAAATACTCATATATTCCAATTAAACTAGATAATTCTTCATGATTTGGGCCACCTGGATTGAGGGTATAAGGAACTTCTCCATCTAAAAATTCATGATTTTGATTAGGTAATTTTTCTAAAATACTTTTCTTTCCATATAATAAGGCCAAATGAGGTCCATAAGTTTTATATAAACTGAAAGCATAGAAATCAACATCTAGGTCTTTAACATCTGGAAATCCATGTGGAGCATATGAAACGCCATCTCCAACCACTAAAGCACCATATTCGTGTGCTAATTTTGTAATTTCCTTTATATCATTTATTGATCCAACAATATTTGAGCAGTGAGTTATAGCAAGAACCTTAGTTTTCGAAGAGAGTAATGATTTTAATGATTCAATTTCTAATTCCCCACTAGTTTTATTGATTTTCCATTCTTTTATTATGAATCCACTATCCTTTAATTTACGCCAGGCACCAATATTAGCTTCATGATCTTGATTTGTTACAATTATTTCATCACCTTGATTTAATATATTTTTAATCGCATTGGATAAAACATACATATTCATTGTAGTTGAAGATCCTATTATTATTTCATCAGTTTGAGCATTAATCATTTCAGCAAAAAGCTTTGTAGCTCTATCCATATTTTTTCCAGCAATATCAGCCATATCATAACTTGCATAGGGCTGAACTTTCGTAGAGGTCATAAAGGCATTAAGATGATCAATAACATTTTGAGGTACATAACTTCCACCAGCATTTTCAAAAAAAGACCATTTAGAACTGAGAGGATCTTTAAAAGCAGGAAACTGTGACCTTACATAATTAACATCTAATGATATATTTTTAATAGACAAAATTAATCTCCTAATTATAGTTATCAAAAAGATATATAGATTACAAATTAATTTATTATTAGAGATATATATGAGCAATTTAAAAAATAATTTTAGTAAAGAGGAGTGGATTAACAGAGTAAATCTCGCTGCTTGCTATCATTTAGCAGATTATTTTGGTATGAGTGATATAATTTGGAATCACATAACTGCAAAAACAACTTCTGAAAAGAATACTTTTTTAATTAACTCATTTGGTTTGCGATATGATGAAATTACTGCCTCAAATTTAGTTGAAGTGACTTTGGAAGGTGAAGTTATTGATAAAGAAAGTTCGATTAATGAAACAGGTTATATAATACATGGTGCAATTCATGAAGCTAGAAAAGATATTAATTGTGTGATGCATACACATTCAAGGGCTGGATTAGCTATATCATGTTTTGAAGAAGGATTAAAACCTATGATACAAGATGCAGCAATATTTTATAATAGAGTAAGTTATCATGAATGGGAAGGAATGTCGACAGAGCGAGATGAATGTGAAAGATTATCTAAAAGTTTAGGAGACAACAAGGTAATGATTTTAAAGAATCATGGTTTATTGACATGTGGAAATTCTATTAGTGAAGCTTTTATGTTAATGTATTACTTAGATAGAGCATGTAAAAATCAATTAGATGTATACTCAACAGGATTAAAATTTAATATACCATCTGAAAATATTATGGAGTATGCTGCTGGACAATATGAAGATCCTAGATTTAAATTAGGTAAATTTGAATGGCCTGCTCTTCTAAGATTGTTAGATAAAAATAATTCAAACTATGATAAATAAAAGGTAACGATGAATTTAAACAAAGAAGATATTTTAAAAAAGAAAAACGAGATTACTCTTCCAGGTCAAGTATTTATAAATGGTCGTTACCAGGACTCAATTAGTGGAAAAACTTTTGAAAATATAAGTCCTATAGATGGAAAAAATATCAATAAAATTTCTTTTTCTCAAAAGGAAGATGTAGATAATGCAGTGAAGATCGCCAGAAAAACTTTTGAATCTGGTGTTTGGTCTAAAGCAGATCCAAGTTATAGAAAAAAAATTTTATTAAACTTTGCAGATTTATTAGAAAAAAACCAATTAGAATTATCTTTATTAGACACCATAGATGTAGGTAAAACAATTAATGATACATATAATGCTGATATACCTGCTTCAGTAGATAATATTCGCTGGTATGCAGAAATAATTGATAAAGTTTATGATGATATTGCACCAACACCTAATAATTTTATTGGCATGATTACAAAAGAGCCAATAGGTGTTGTAGGAGCTATTGTTCCCTGGAATTATCCTCTATGGATGGCTATCTGGAAGATTGGACCAGCTTTAATTACTGGAAATTCTGTAATTTTAAAACCAGCAGAACAGTCTCCAATGAGTGCTATCAAAATTGGTGCACTTTTTTCCGAAGCAGGTTTACCTGACGGTGTAATTAATATCTTACCCGGTGATGGACCTATTACTGGAAAGGCTTTGTGTATGCACCATGATGTAGATTGTGTAGCTTTTACAGGTTCAGGAGAAGTAGGAAAATTAATTCTTCAATATTCTGGACAATCAAATATGAAACGTGTTCAATTAGAGTGTGGAGGAAAATCACCTAATATTATATTCGCAGATCACGAAGATTTGGATTTAGTGGCTGAAAAGTCAGCATATGCAATTTTTGGTAATCAAGGTGAGGTATGTTCAGCAGGTTCAAGGTTAATTATACAAAAAGATATTGAAAAAGATTTTATTAGAAAGGTCTCAGAAATAAGTAAAGACATGATGCCAGGAGACCCATTTGATCCAAGTTCTTTTATGGGAGCCATAGTTGATAGAACCCAATTAGACAAAATACATAATTATGTTTTAGTTGGAAAAAATGAAGGTGCGAATATAGAAATTGGTGGAGATAAAATTATGCAAAATACAGGAGGCTGTTATTATGCACCTACAATTCTTACTAAAGTTAAAAATAGTATGAGAGTTGCTAGAGAAGAAATATTTGGTCCAGTATTGTCTTCAATTACATTTAATACTGCTGATGAAGCTCTAAAAATAGCTAATGATAGTGATTATGGTTTAGCTGCTGGAATCTGGACTAAGGATATAAATATTGCTCATAAAATGGCAAAAGGTTTAAGAGCTGGAACAGTATACGTCAATAACTACGAGGAAGGTGTTGATACAACTATACCGCTTGGAGGTTACAAGCAATCAGGAATAGGTAGGGACAACTCATATCATTGTCTAGATAATTATCTTCAAGTAAAGGCAACCTGGATTAAATTAAGTTAAATTTATACCTCAAGATTATTTAAGTAATTTAATCTAGATAAAATTTCATCTCTATCAATATAATAACCTTGTAAATGACGATTACCTGAATTAGGATCAAATTTAGTTCTTCCATGCAAAATACGTCTGTTGTTAAAACAAAAAATATCTCCAGGTTTTAATCTGAATTTTATAGAAAATTTATCATCATGTATGAGAGTTGCAAATTTTTTGTAAGCTAAATAGAATTTTTTCATAATATTAGGATCACAATCAATAGCTGCCATTGTCGCAACACTAAATCTTATATCATTAAAGTCATTATCCTTGTTAAGAGTTATTAAAGGGGAATGAAATATACGAATTGTATTTTGTGTGTAATCATTGTCTTTAAATTTTACGTAAGTTTTTGTGAGAATATTATAAGCATCTGGATCATTTTTTTCTAAATATTTGGCTACATTGAATCCGTCTACTGCAGAGGATAAACCACCAGTTGCTTCATTTACTAAACAATGAAGAAATTGATATCCTGGAGAGTATTCATAGTAGGGTAAGTCGGTATGATTTCTTAAACCCTCAGCAGTGTATGCAGTGTTATTAGGTTTTGGTATATTGATTACTTCGAAAGGAGATCCAAAAAAAGTTTCTCTAATATGACTTATTCTTTTTAAAATTTTTAATGCGGACTTTTTTTTTGTAGGAGCATTTTTTAAAATAGAAATTCCATAAAAATGAAGTTGTTCTAACCATTTTATTAAACCCTTATCGTCTTCCATTATCTCTTCGTAATTTATGGAAATATTTTTTCTTTTATTTTGTAAACTTGAATTCCAAAGTATGTATGGTGAGACATATTTTTTTTGTTTATTTATTGTATAACAATGACTTCTTAGCCATTTAGGTTCAAAGTGACTAATGTGTTTTCCTTCACTCCATTCTATTTCAAGTTTGCCATCTTTATTTATAGTAATTTTTTTAGGATGAATTTTATCAGAAACACTTAAAATGTTAAAACTTCTTTGTTTTGCAGTTGGATGAATACCATAAGGACAATTATCTCTTAACCATAAAAAATGGAAATTACTGATTTTATTATCTTTCCAAATAATATCAACAGTTGAATTAGATTGTGATAATTTAGAAATAGTTATATTTGTATTGTTCATTATTCTAATAATCTTAAATTTAGGAATAATAAAAAGCAATATTAAATTATCAAATTTTTATGAAAAATCTTAATGAAAATATTTTAGGAATAATTTTTATGACACTTGGTATGTTTTGTTTAAGTGTAAATGATGTCTTAGTTAAAGGTTTAAATTTTAAATTTCCTGTTTGGGAAGTAATATTTTTTAGAGCATTTAGTGGAATCATAATTTCAATTTTCTTAATTTTATTTTTTGGAATTCATACTATAAAGACAAAAAAACCATTTTTACATTTAGTTAGAGCATTTTCAGCAGTTGGGTGTGTGGTATTTTATTTTTTTGGTTTGAAATATCTTTTACTGTCTGAAAACATAGCAGTTGTTCATTCTGCACCTATTATTGCTGCATTATTAGCTGTTCCTATATTAGGAGAAAAATTAGGCTATCACAGAATAATTGCAATTGTTATTGGGTTTATAGGGGTAATAATTATTGTTAAGCCTGGATCGGATTTATTTAAATTAGTTTCAATTTTACCTTTTATTTCTGCTCTTTTTATGGCTAGTGTTTATTTGACTACAAGATTACTTATGTCAACTGAATCAAGTATATCTATAATTTTTTATTATTCATTAGCTTTGTTTTTAACTTCAATTATTTTTTTTCCTGATGATTTTATTATGCCTAATTTTTTTCAAATAATTCCTTTGATGAGTTTGGGGGTTATGGGGTCACTAGGCCATTATTTTATTTCTCAAGCTGCTAAAAAATCAGAAGTTGTTATTATTTCTCCTTATGAATATACATCTTTTATTTTCGTTGGAGTAATGGGGTATTTTTTTTATAATGAAGTACCCTCATTTTCAGTAATATTTGGGGGTTTATTAATTGTATTTAGTGGAATTTATATTGTTTATAGAGAAAATAAAATTAAACTTTAACTTCTTTAAATATTTTTAAAAAAACAATAAATCTTAAATAGTTTTTAAAAAATGAAATTAATCCTAAAATAGCAAAAAATTATCCTTTTTATATCATTTTTATACTATTAAATCTATTTTAGTGTTGAATTTCTTCTCGTAAATTGATTAAGTGCATGTCTATTAATTAATTAATTTTTTATAGGAGGAAATTTATGAAATTCATAAAAAAAACGATCCTATCTTTGGTTTTATTAGCAGGGATTTCTTTTGGAACATTTAGTGCAAAAGCTGCTTGTAGTGTTCACCTTGGTGATTTTGACTGGGATAGTGCAAACATTCATACTGCTATTAGTTCATTTATGATTAAAAATGGTTTTGGATGCGATGTGGAAGTAACTAAAGGTAGCACAACTCCAATTATGGCAGCTTTTTTTGATGGTCAAATAGATGTAGTAACTGAAGTTTGGGAAGATAATTTAGTTGAGTTGTTAAAACCACAATTTGAATCTAACAACATTGTGCATTTAGGAATTAACACACCAGCATCAGAACAAGCTTTTTGGGTTGATAGAGCTACTGCTGATAAACATGGTTTAAAAAGTGTTGAAGATATGAAGAAACCTGGCGTATGGGAATTATTTAAAGATCCTGAAGACCCATCAAAAGGTAGAATGACAAGTTGTATTTCAGGTTGGACTTGTTACACAATTAATTATGTTAAGTTAAAAGAATATGGTCTTGATGAAATGTATACAAATTTTGATCCAGGTTCTGGTGGTGCTCTAGATGCTGCCATAGCGGGTGGTTTTGCAAAAGGAAAACCTGTATTTTCATATTATTGGACACCAACAAGCTTAATGGGTAAACCTGATATTGATATGGTAAGACTTAGTGAACCAGCTTACGATGCTGATTGTTGGGGAGCAATGTCTGTAGTAGTTGAAGATATCAAAGCTAATGGATTTGAAGCTTACAAACCTTCTTGTGCATGTGAGTATAAAGATATGGCTTTAACTAAAATGGCTACTACTAAATTTGCAGATGCAAATCCTGAAATAATAGAGATGTTAAAAGCTTATGCTTTACCTACTCCAAAAGTTAATGAAATGTTAGCTTATTATGTAGATGAGTCAGGTGGAGATATGGAAGCTACTGCAATGCATTTCCTTTCTTCTGAAAGTGTATGGGAGTCATGGGTCTCTGCAGATGTTGCAGCCAAAATCAAAAGCGCTTTATAATTAAATAGATACAGATAAATCTAGGGGATAATTTAATCCCCTAGTTTTTTTTTACAAAAGAACATGTTTAAAAAATATAAAAAATATTTTAATTTTGGTTTCTTTATTATTTTTCTATTACTTTTAGTTGTAAGCTATAATTCTAGTAAAAGAAAACCTGATCATGTTAGTGAATTATTTACAGATCTAAAGTGGCTAAATAATTTCCCAAAATGGCTAGATGTGCCTTTTATGGTTTGGATTAATGATGGATGGAGATCCTTTAGTGCAAAATATGGTCTAATTTTTGATGCTATAGGTTATGGTTTATTACGATCTTATTCTATAATTAAAAATTTTTTAGTTGATGTTCCTTGGCCTATAATTGTTTTAGCTGTTGTCCTTCTTACTTTTTATGCAAGTGGCAGAAAATATGGAACGACAATTTTTGTAGGTTTATGTACTTTTTCTATTGGTTTTTTAAATCCACGTTTTTGGGACAAAGCTATTGAAACAACTACTATTGTTTTCATTGGTATACTTTTATGTTTGATGGTTGGCCTTCCTGTAGGTATTGCTATGGCAAGAAGTCCGAGAGTTAGGAATACTATTTTGCCAATATTAGACTTAATGCAAGTAATTCCAGCATTTTGTTATCTAATTCCTGGCATTATTTTATTCGGACTAGGGGCAATCCCAGCTATTATTGGTATATTTATTTATTCTTGTCCACCTTTAATTAGATTAACTGATCTTGGAATTAGATTAGTTGATAAAGAAGTTATTGAAG
>MDSV01105571.1_pt1 | contig 12609 bp, 15 predicted proteins | sample 810851 | NCBI WGS metagenome assembly MDSV01 (sample SAMN05326640, study PRJNA326480) | marine metagenome | isolation source: seawater | place: Atlantic Ocean: North East | collected 2012
AGAAGAGGCAACAGATGAAATGCGGAGTTCGTTAGCATGGGTATGGTATTACTCAAATAAAGAAAACAGACTGAAGTTAATAAAAAGTGTATTTAATATCGATGACAGAGGATAAAAAGAGCAGATGCTTAGTGCAGACAGAGCATGGATCAATCAAGGGCACAATAACCAAAGAGTTTGAGGAAATTGGTGGCCCTGACGATGGAGCCAAGTTTGCGATTATAATACTTGATAACGGCCAAGAAATAACAATCAAAATGTCCGAAATATCAAAACAAGACAACTAAAGTGTATATAATAGCATTATGACAACATCCGATCCGCATTTTAGATATCCCAATGATAATAGGGAGAAAGATGTAGAAACCTACCTTTATTCATCGCAAAACCACCCAGTGCCCGAAGCAACCAAGGGTCAATTTGGATATTATCCTAATGACAACTCTGGTTATTACGCCAATTCAAATAGAGAATACTCTGCAGTGGACACCATCAAACATCCACCTAATTCAAACTGGCCAACTGGCGGAATGCCATACGCCTAAATAAATTAACAAAATGAGCGAAAAAAATAAAGAAATAAACGAACAGGCTTCCGCTAAAGTACAACTCGCCTTCGCCGCGAAAGTAATTGGGCTTGTTGGGACTTTAGTATGGGGCTACTCAGTAATTGTTAACCGCTTGAATACCATAGAGATGGATCTCTCGAGAATACATCATGAACTACAATTAAACTCAGAATTTCGCATAAAGTGGCCGAGAGGTGAAATAGGAGCCCTACCAGCTGATGCAGAACAAGATATGAAAATTCAGCACCTTGAAGGAAGGGTAGAACAGCTAGATAAGCACGTCGACGATCTGAGATTTAAACAAAAAAACGGGCCTTAAAAACAAACAAACTTTATAATGATATTTGCACTCACGACACTTGTCTCAGCCTTAAGCATCTCTTGTATAGCAGCCTATTTTAGTATAATTGGCTTGGCAACTATATTCCCAGGTTCAACAACCTCTGTTGTTATAATGGGAACAGTTCTTGAGGTAGGCAAAATAATCGCAGCCCTATGGTTGCACAGGAACTGGAAGCTGGCTCCAAGACTCATAAAGGTTTACCTTATGGGTGCAATAATAATATTAATGGGGATTACCAGCATGGGAATTTTTGGGTTCCTCTCAAAAGCTCACATAGAACACCAGCACACTGCAGATAAAACTCAGGCATATATTACACAACTAGACAAAAAGATTGATCGGGAAAGAGACTATATTAACAGGCAAAAAGATCTTATTGAAAAAGTGGAGGGAAGGGCTTCATCCACGGAAGACTTAAGCCAAGTTAATATCGAAAGAGAAAACGCTAAAATAAAAAACCTTTATGAAGCTCTAGAAAAAAGCATTGGCTTTGATCGAAGCGAGCTAACAAGACTACAATCAAACCTTGACAAGCTAGATAGCGAAGTTGCCGACCTAGAGGCAAAATCTGGAGGCTTGTTTTCTAGCAAGAAAAAAGATCTAGAAGATCTAAGAGAAAGGCAAAAAGCCGAACGAGCATCAATTTCCGATCAAACCCTAACAATTAACAATAGAATTCAAAAAGCTAGAGAAAGCACAGAGAGCCAAGTTGCAACCCTTAGGGATAAAATAGAAAAATATCAAGACTCTGAATTTGGCGCGGAAGATAGTGTGGCAGAGGATATAGAGAAATACAACAAGCTTATTGCTGCGGCTCTTGACAAGATAGACGTGCTAGAAAAAGATAAGTTTTCGCAACAGGACGGAGCGCTTCAACTTGAAGCGGAAGTTGGTCCAATTAAATATGTAGCAGACGTAGTCTCAGATTTCACTGGAACAGAAATGGATATAGGCATGGCGGTTAGGGCAGTAATTATAATATTGATTTTTGTATTTGATCCCCTTGCTGTTTTACTTGTTCTCGCAGCACACATCAGCTTAATGAGGAAGTTTCCAAAGCTTGAGATTAATACTGAAAAAATATTTCAAAAACAAGCTGAGTTGCAAGAAGAAAAGAAAGCTTTAGATAATAAAGAAAAAGATTTAATAGAAAGAAAGAAAGATATAGAAGAACAGGAAACCCTCGTTGATTTAAAGGAAAAACAAATAGAAAAATATCAAACCCAAATAAGTCAATATAAGGAATCTGCTAGAAAATCAAGAATCGAATCCGAAAAAGCAAGGCTCGAGGCCGAGGATACCTCCCCTTTAGAAATTGAAATAGAAGAGCTTAATGCAACAAAAGAAAAGGTTGGTAAAGAAGTAGCGTCCTTAAAGTCAGAGAAATCAAATATACTAGACAGAGCATCAAGCCTAAAATCAGATCTTATAGAAATAAAAGAAGTTCTTGGGGATCAGCAAAAGACAAGGGAAACAATATCAAGCTTAAGGGAAGAGTTTAATATTGGTAAGAAGGATATGAATAAACTGAAACTTCAAATCGAAAACCTAGAGGAGCAGAACTTTAATCTACTAAAAGAAAACCAAAATTTAAAAGACGCACAAGAGCCAATACTAGAGAATATGCCAAATGGCGAATGGAGGGTTAGCATAAAATCCACAAAAGGAGGAACTCATCAATTTTCAAGAACCTTCAAATTCTCCAAAGCAGATGTATTAAACATGCAAGCTGTAGCAGAATACCTTGATGAAATGGCTCCAGAAAGAACATCCCCAATATTAAATGCAGCCTACGAAAGTAATGTAAGGAAGTTTCTCGACCAGAGAATGGATAATAGAGAATACTCAAAAAGAAGGCCAAAATACTCATTTAAGCCTTGACATTATAGCCGCATAATGGTATTATCGTTATGTGAAAAAATTCAATAAAAGGGAAACCCTAAAGCGACTACTAAAAGTCGACGGAAGAAGGTCAAGGAACTTTTGGGCAAGAGAAATGAAGGCCCTTAATGATTTAGTTGAAAAATTTGACAACCTAGATTTTTGGCAAAAAGTAAACTTTTCTCAAAACTTTAACTCGCTACTCTTCTTTAAGAAGGGAGACGGCCTCGATATACTTACAAAAAAATACAGAGAATTCAACTATAAAGTGCCAGAGCCAAAGAAATTTAATATTGGAAAAACCGTAGGCGAAAATAGAGTATATAAAAACAAACCAAAGACAATAAAAGATTTCCTAAATGAGTAAATCAGAAAAACTAACATCTCAGAAACAAATCGAGAACTTCCTTTCGGATAAGGATAATAAAAAATATCACTACAATCACTACGACGCAGAGGAATACAAAATATCCTCTGGAAGCCTAAACCTTGATATGGCCCTTGGCGGTGGACTGTGCGCAGGAGCACATAGATTCACAGGAGTAAATGAAGGCGGAAAAACCAGCTGCTCTTTAGCTTTTGCTAAAAACTTTCAAGATAAATTCAAGGATAACGGAATGGTTATTTATATAAAAAGCGAAGGAAGGCTTAGCACTGAAATCCTAAACAGGTCGGGGATAGACACATCAGACGGCAGATTCTTTATTTTTGACTGCAATATATTTGAAAAAGTTTTTGAGTTAATCAGAGAGCTTGTGTTTCGAAATGAAGAAAACAAGAAATATATGTTTGTCATAGATAGCGTTGATGCGCTCTGCAGGATAGGCGATATAGATAAACCATTCGCCGAGTCCGAGCAAGTTGCAGGAGGAGCGCTAATTACATCAGTGTTCCTTAAGAAGATGGTGCTCCCCATATCAAAAATGGGACACATGATGATCCTCACAAGCCAAGTCAGGGTCGAGGTCGCAACCAACCCTTACGCCGCTAGAGGAGGGCCGAAAGTTAAGCAAGCAGGCGGAAATGCAATAAAACACTACTCCAATTTTATTCTTGAATTTGAAGATAGATATAACTCAGATGTAATCTTCCCGAATGCAAACGCATCAAAACTAGAAGACAAAGGTTCGCCCATTGGGCATTACTGCAAAATTAGATTTAGAAAATCTGTAAATGAAAAGACGGGGGCTCAGGTTAGATACCCAATTAAATATGGCAGAGCAAAAGGAAGCTCTATATGGAGAGAAAGAGAAGTTCTTGATATGTTATATCTATTTAAACTAATAGAAAAGAAGGGTGCCTGGATATCTTTCTCAGAAGAGCTTATAAAAGAACTCAAACAAAAAAAGATTGACTGTCCAGAGAAAATACAAGGAGAGCCAAAACTAATAGAGCATCTGGAGTCCAATAAAGCGATGACAGACTTTCTCTACAAAGATTTTAAAAAATTAGGCGATGCGCTTTAAGACACTAACAGGTAGAACTAGGGGAGTATCAAAAGCCAAGAAATACCTTATAGACTGGGACGCACCAAGCAGAAGTAAAATACAATTCAGAGCAAAGCAATTCCTTAAAAAATATTGGTCGCATCAAATCGTATTTGAAGAGTTTCCTGTTGCAGGAACAAAGCTCTCTCTAGACCTATATAATGCAAATAAAAAAATTGCAGTAGAGGTTCAGGGAAAACAACATACGACATACGTACCCTTTTTTCACCAAGGAAACAGGGCAAATTACATCAGCCAACTAAAGAGAGATCAAGATAAATTAAAATTTTGTGAGCTGAATGATATAATACTGATTGAGATCTATGAGAGTGACGATATTAGCAAAAAACTTTTTCAAAAGTTTGGGGTGGAGCTATAATGCGTGTAAATTAACCTAATGAACCCAGAAGAAATAGATCCAGAAAATCTAGATGACTTCCAGTTGCCAGAAGGTATTTTATCGCAGCTGTTTGAATTCACTGGAAGCAACGACGGAGACAGTGGCTTTATACTGTCCTATGTTAGCCAAAATGGCCAACCAGCAATTATAACAAAAACCAACTCTCCTATAGTTGAGATGGGTTTAAGAAAAGCTTTAGAACAGTATTTAAAACAAGTGTCTTCTCACGATCTAAAAATAGAAGATATCGACGAAGAAGATAATCCTTGACTTTTACTGTTTTTTGTGATACCATGAAAACATGGTATATTCATACGAACTAGAACAACACTTACTGGCTGGATTAATAAAGTTTCCAGAATCGTACCCCTCGATAGCTCCGTTCATCACAGACAAAGATTTTTTCTCTGAAAACTCCCTCGTTAATAAGACTATTTTTTGTGTGCTAAGGCAGTCCCTTGAAAACGGAGAAGCTCTTGATGACGTAATACTTTCCCAAAGGGTCGGAGCCCTCGGGATATCATTTGAGGATAATATAAGTATTGGAGATTATATAAAAGCGCTCTCAATGAGGCAGATCTCCATAGAGGGCGTTGCGAAAACAGCACAAGAACTTAAAAAGCTAACTATAAGAAGGGAAATCCATGATAGCTCAATTGATGTTGCAAAGAAAATGAAATCAATGTCTCCAAATTCTTCTTACCACGACATAGTCTCAGAGGCGGACTCTATATACAACAAGCAGATCAATCTTTACGAAATGGGAGGAGAGATACCAGAGAACCTTTTTGATGAAATGGAGGCGTTTATAGAAGACAGAGGAAACAATCCTATAGATGAATTTGGATTAATGGGGCCTCATGAGAGAATTAATGATAACTATGGATCTTTGCTTAGGCCAGGAAATATATCTGTTGTTGTTGCTAGGGCTGGGGTAGGAAAAACTCAATTCTGTATGGACTTCTGCACTAAAGTCTCTGCGATGAATAGCAATGTTCCTGTGTTGCATTTTGATAATGGAGAAATGAGCAAAGAAGAGCTTATTATAAGACAATGCTCTGCTCTATCAGGTGTGCCAATGCATCTCCTAGAAACAGGAAGGTGGCGGCAGGCGGGTCAAGAAGTTGTTGATAAGGTTAGGGCGACATGGAAGCAAATCAAGGACTTTAAGTTTTATTACTATAATGTTGCGGGACACACTATTGAGAGTATGGTAAATATAATTCGAAGGTTTTATTTCTCAGAGGTGGGCAGAGGTAATCCATTGATATTTAGTTTTGATTACATTAAAACTTCATACGAAAATCAAAACGGACTAAGCTCTTGGGAAATAGTTGGTAGAATGGTAGATAAGTTTAAACAATTAATTCAAAAGGAGCTTTGCTTCGATAACGGCCCATGCGTTGCAATGCTGACTAGCGTTCAAAGTAATAGGCTGGGCATCACAAACAACAGAAACTCAGATAATATTATCGACGACGAGAGCATAGTTTCGCTTTCGGACCAAATCACACAATTCTGTTCTCACTTATTTCTTTTGAGGCAAAAAACTATGGATGAAATTCAATCAGAGCCTCCAGACTTTGGGACCCACAAACTTATCTGCCTGAAATATAGATGGCTAGGCAAAGAGGTTCATAGGGCCACCCAACCAGTAGAGATGCCAGACGGAAGCAAAAGGAAAAACTATATCAACCTCCATATGGAGAATTTTAACCTCACAGAAAAAGGTGATCTTCAAGATATGGTTAACCACATGGATTTTGAGGATGTATCACCAGAGCAGGACGGTCAAGATTTAGTTCCAGAACTTTAATATGAACGCAGATAAAATAAAACAATCCTTAACTGAGTTAGGCTATCAACTATCAGATAGAGGAGCATACTGGCAGACCAATGCGGTATTCAGAAATGGAGACAATAAAACCGCGATACAAATATATAAGGATAGTGGGGTATGGAAAGACTACGTTGAGGGCAGTAAGTTCTCCCCATTTCAAAGGCTTGTCGAAATAACCTTGGGAACAAATGACCCAAATGAAGTTAAGAAATATATAGAAGAAGAGAATGTGGGATCTCTTTATACAAAAAGAAAGTCTTCAGAAAAAATACAAATGGAAGAAATATACCCAGAAGAATGTCTATCTAAATTATTACCCCATTATAAATTTTATAACGACAAAGGAATTAGCAACGAGACCTTAAAGAGGCTTAAGGGTGGATTTGCAACTTCTGGGCAACTTAATAAAAGGTTTGTATTTCCTATATACAATGACTTTGGCCAAATTCATGGGTTCTCTGGTAGAGATATGATAAAAGCAGATAACAGACCAAAATGGAAGCATATCGGAAGAAAAACTAACTGGGTATATCCACTGCATACAAGCGAAGAAATAAAAGATCTAATTTCAGAAAAGAAAGAAGTTATTCTTGTCGAGAGTATAGGAGACTTGGTCAGCCTCCACGAAAACAAATTTGATAACGCCTTGGTTACTTTTGGGCTAGATATATCTCCCAAACTTTTATGCGCGCTAGTTGCATTGAACCCAGACAGAATAATACTGTCTTTTAATAATGATTCGGAGTCAGGAGAGAATAGGGGCCTAAATGCATGTATAAAAAATTATCTTAAACTAATAAAATATTTCTGCCCAGATAAAGTATGTATTTGCCTACCATTAGCAAATGATTTTGGAGACATGGGAGCAGACGACTTTAAAAAGTGGGAGGAAAAGCTATTATCTACAAAAGCACAAACCCAAAAAACCTTTATCTTAAAAAAGATCAACAAAATATCAAGCAAACTATCGAAGCAACTTCTTAAGAACAAAAAAATACTAACGGATAGTTTACAATGAGCGATATAGTCAAACTCTCGGCAAGCAGAATAAAAACCGCACAAACTTGCTCTTGGACATATTACTGTAAATATGTGTTAAAGATGCCTGATACTTCTAACGATGGGGCAAGTAGAGGAACCATATGTCACAATATATTTGAACTTCTTGGAGACAAGCACAAAGCAGAATTTAATAAAATCGTAAAAGAAGGAACTATATGGAACACCAAGGTTGTATCTGCTCAAGTTAAAAAGGAGGCTGAAGAGCTATCTGTGAACGATGAAGAAAATCTTGAGCTTATCGATGAAATGATAGTCAACGGCTTGAGGTGTGATTTTTTTGGAGAGGAGAAAGGCGACCTCAAGAAAGCTATATCGGAAAAGTTTTTCGACCTAGAAATAAATGATGGAGATAAGAGGTACGCAGTCAGGGGATACATTGATAAAATGTTCATATATAAAGACAACTCTGTAGTTATTAGAGACTTTAAAAGTAGCAAGCAGGTATTTAAGGGTAAAGAGATCACCGACAATTTACAAAACTTAATCTACTGCCTAGCGACAAAACATTTAATCCCTGAGTCAAAGCCTAGAGCAGAATTCTTATTCTTGAGATTCGATCTTGATAAAGATATGCTAGGCTCTTATGGCAAGGGTTTCATGAAAATGGATGAAATCTCCGAAGAAGAGCTTGAGGGTTTTGAGTATCAATTAACTGAATTTAATAGATATTTAGAAAACTATGATTACGAAAAGGCAACATCCAATTATGCAGCCAGACAGGACTATCCAAAAGACGGTACATTTGGAGGTCCACTTGCTTGTGGAAAAGACGGATATAAAATGTCTTACGGGAAGCCTGTTAAAGATAAGCTGGGCAATAAAATTAAAGCATTTATCTGTCCATTTAGAAAACCAATGACTTACTACGCCCTTCTAGATAAGGATGGCAAGGTATTAAAAACAAAATTTAAAGAAGAAAAAGACCTTCTATCTGCGGATAAAGAAAAAGGTGAGTCTGTTAAAAAAATGGAATACGGTGGATGCCCTCATTGGGAAAATAAGAAAAAAGTAGATTTCTTTTAATGGCTAATTTCGCAGGAGTAATTGTAAAATACCAGAACTCAGTACTTTTAGGAAGAAGGGCGGATAACGGTTGTGCGTATGCTGGCTACTGGTCTATACCCGCTGGAATGGTGGAGGGAGAAGAATCCACTGCATGTTGCGCAAAAAGAGAATTGTTTGAAGAGACTGGAATTATCGTAAAAAAACCCTTAAGATATCTGTGTGAATTTAAAGATGGAGAAGGCATGTTTTATGTATATTTATATGAGAGCCAAGAAATAGAATTCCCAGATCCAAAAGCAGAAGATTCATATGAGCATACAGAATGGGGCTACTTTAACTTAGATAAAAACTTTTTTCCAGAACCGATCTCAAAAGAGATAATAGGATCAATACTAAAACTAATAAAAAATGACTGACAGATCAAAAGAAGAACAAAAAGCTAACGCAGAAAAAATAAAGGCCGAGACAAGAAAAGTAAAGGCTGAAGCCGAAGCTGCGGAGATTAAAGCCAAGAAAGAAAAGATTGAGCTTGAAAAGCTTATGAAGGCAGAGGAGAAAATCAAAGCCTCTGATACAGAGAACTGTCTGTATAGATTCAATGGTGCGGTTGACAAAACAACTGTTGTTAAATGCAGGCAAAAATTAACACAATGGTCAAGAATGAAACCTGGAACTGATATGGAGATAGTATTCGCATCTCCAGGCGGAAGCATTACTGCTGGCTTTGAGTTGTTCGACTTTATACAACAACTAAGGACCGCTGGTCATAAAATTACAACAGGGTCTTTAGGAATGGCGGCATCTATGGCGGGTATTCTTCTGCAGGCTGGGGAGCAGAGGTGGATAGGTCATCAATCATGGATACTGATCCATAGAGCTTCTTTTGGTGCGATTGGAAAATCTTTTGAAATCGAAGATGAGGTCGCTTGGATCAAAAGAATAGAAGAAAGAATAATTAATATTTTCACCACAAGGTCAAACCTAACCTCATTAAAAATAAAAAGAAACTGGGACAGGAAGGATTGGTGGATTAACGCAGACGAAGCCCTTGAAATGGGCTTGGTTGATGAAATTAGAGGAGTTATGATATAATGAAAAAAACAGTAATAGTTACAGGAGTAACAGGGCAAGATGGAAGCTTAATGGTCGACTACTTGCTCAAGAACACAGATCTAGAAATACTTGGAACAGTCAGAAGGTTGAGTGTAAAAAACCACGAAAACATCCAGCACCTAGAGAAGGAGTCTAGATTCACCCTGATCAACATGGATCTAAATGACCCGCACAGTATAAGAGACGCCATCATCTCCCATCAACCAGATTACTTTATTAATTTTGCCGCCCAATCTTTTGTTGCTGGTAGTTGGGATTATCCTATTCAAACGTGGGTAACTGACTCTGATGCGGTACTTCATATTCTAGAATCAATCAGGAGATTTGCCCCAAACTGCAGATTCTATAATGCTGGTTCTTCAGAGGAATTTGGAGATGTAATTAATAGCCCTCAAGACGAATCTCACCCCCTTAGGCCTCAATCACCTTATGGAGCAGCAAAGTGTGCAGCCAGGCACTTGGTTAGAGTATACAGAGAATCATATCAGCTTTACGCAATACAGGGCTGGCTATTTAATCATGAAGGAGTCAGGAGGGGCATCGACTTTGTTACAAGAAAGATTACAGATGGGGTCGCAAAACTTAAGTATGCGATAGAATGTAATGGTCTACCAATAGACTCAAAGGTGAAGATCCCTGTATTGACGCTTGGCAACCTAGAAGCTCAGAGAGACTGGAGTGACGCAGAAGATTTTATGCACGGAGTCTGGCTTATGCTAAACCAAGAATCCCCAAAAGAATATGTTCTTGCGAGCGGAGAAATGCACACTATTAGAGAATTTCTATATGAATGCCTAAGTGTCGCAGGTATAGAATGGTACTCAGAAGGAGAGGGTAAGGATGAAAAACTTTTTCTCTCTAATTCCGTTAATAAGGGGGAAATGATATTCGAAGTTAATCCTAAATTTTATAGACCCGCAGAGGTTCATGAATTATGCGGAGACCCAAGTAAGGCAGAGAAAGAATTAGGCTGGAAAAGAAACGTTGATTTTTATGGTCTTGTCAGAAAAATGTTTGACAATGATTACAGACATTTAGACCCATATCCTGATGCCAGACAACTTGAATTACAGGGGTAAGTTTTGCCTTTTATTGTGCATCATTAACTTATCGATAAGTTTCGTTTATGCATACGCTGGATCCTCGTTAAGTTTTTTTAACTTTTTTATAGCATTTACATGCTGGATTGGAATATATGATAAACGATCAAGAAAAATTCCTTGAAGAATTTAAGTCTCTACTAAAGCATAGTGTCGACCCAGATTTTATAGACGAAAAAAAATATATAGGGCCATCCCTAAGAAAAGCTTTAATTGATGTTGGGGCTTTTTCTATGAAAATTCCAAGCGAGTACGATGGACAAGGACTATCTTCTCTGCAATTTTCAAAGGCGCTTATGATGTGTGGCGCAAAATGTGGAAGTATATCTGCAGTACTTTTGGCGAGTCAGTCAATTGGGCTTCCAGCGTTTTTATTGAAATATGGAAACCAAGATCAAAAAGAAAAATACCTACCAAGGTTTTCTTATGGTTCCTCAAGTGCGCTCGCATTAACAGAATCACATGCTGGATCAAATCCTAAAAATATCACTTCAAGCATATCAAAAGATCAATCTGGCAACCTGATTCTGAATGGGAAAAAAATATGGAGTACAAACTCATTAAGGGCAGACCTAATTGTAGTTATAGCAAAATCTTCAGAAGATGAATTTAAAGCAATAATAGTTAGATCCGATTATTCAGGAGTTTCAAAAGAAAGTAAGTGTGAGTTTTCTGGCCTAAGAGGTTCAGAGAGTGCGGTTTTAAAATTTGATAATGTCAAAATACCAAAAGAAAATATCATCTCTCCAGAAACATGCGGCATTAAAATGGCCTTAGAAGTTCTCTGCGAGTCAAGAATTTTCCTGTCTGCCATTTGTGTCGGTGCTGCAAAACAACTCTTAAAAGAATCTAGAGAATGGGGATCAAGAAGATGTCAATGGAGTAAATATATCGGTGAGCACGAATTAATATCAGATAAAATTACTGACATGGCGAGAAAAACCTTTGCAATGGAATCTATGGTTTTATATAGCTCCCTTATAATGGACAGAAAAGATGCAGAGATTAAAGAAGAATCTACCATGACAAAAATTTACTGCACCGAATCGTGCTGGGAAATTGTAAATCAAGCTATGCAAATTAGAGGAGGAAGAGGATATGAAAAATCCAAATCACTCAAACTTAGAGGAGAGAAAGCTTCCTCTGTTGAGAGACTATTCAGAGACCTTAGGATTAATCTAATTCTAGAGGGATCGAGCGAAGTTTTGAATATACTTTTAGCAAAAGAGGCTTTTGGAAAAAAATTCGGTTTTAAAAAGTTTGATCAAATTAATACAAATGATAAAAATTTAAAATCAAAGATAAAATTTATCAACAAAATAAACCGCAAGCTATCAAGGTGCATATTATTTTCAAAAATTAGATATAGAGAGAGCGTAAAAGATATGCAATTATTGCTTTATAGAATATCGCAAATAAGAATACAACTATTTGTTTTATATACATGTGTCTATAGATGCAGTAAAGATGGAGATGATCAATCAAGTAAAATTTTAGAATCGATATTCTACGACTCAAAAAAGAAAATCAAAAGCCATTTTCATTCAATTAAAAACAATAGAGACCAAAAAGACTTTAATTTGGGCCAAGAGATATTTATGGAAAAACACAGGCAACTTGAAGAACTGAAATGAAATATAAAATTGCCCTAATTATGATTATATCCCTCCATTGGGTAATTGCCATAGGAAACATTTTAGCGTTGCCCTACTTAATTGCCAAGATAATTAACGATATAGCGAATTGGTATATTTACCTTCCGCTCATAACTTTTATTGTAGTAATAACATGTTCTAGAACAATAGATTG
>MDSV01144089.1_pt1 | contig 12609 bp, 14 predicted proteins | sample 810851 | NCBI WGS metagenome assembly MDSV01 (sample SAMN05326640, study PRJNA326480) | marine metagenome | isolation source: seawater | place: Atlantic Ocean: North East | collected 2012
TCATTATGTAGCTCTGGGACAGCCTCTGCCGTATCTGGTTCTGGACCATGGTCATGGTCTTGTAACAGCACAGATGGTGGCGGCAATGCTAGCTGCTCTGCCAGCAAAGCTGCTACAGCTGTTAATGGCGCTTGTGGCGCAGCAAACAACGCTTGTACTGCTGGTACATTAGTTGATCTCACTGATACATCGACTGACTACAAATGGCGCTGTGACGGACAAAACGGGGGCTCTAACTCACCAACCTGCTCTAAACCTAAGCCTATAGCAGGTGCCTGTGGCGCAGCAAACAACGCCTGTACATCTGGTACACTCTCTGACGTAGCTGACACTTCCACTGAATACAAATGGAACTGTAATGGTCAATATGGTGGCGGCAATGCAAGTTGTTCTTTGCCTAAAGCGCCACCACCTGGTTCATGTAATTATAGCGGCAATATTTATGCCGATGGTGCAACAATCGCAGGTAGTTTCGTAACGACATTTTGCAGTAACCATGAAGCCACACAAAAATACCGCAAATGTTGTAGCGGCTCTGTAAAGTGGATTTTCATAGAAGAATGTGGCGCAGCCACTACCAGCCCTAGCTGTGCGAACCCTCACGGAATATAGTTACTACGTAGTCGTTTTTAGTATGCGCTTTGATTGATTTGCTAAAAATCACTCTCTAAAGTTAACACCGCCGCCATTTGGCCTAAAAACATGGCAGCTTTCATCAATAGGTGCTGAGGGATTAGCATTGGTGCCATCTGGCTCTTCATAGCTAATTTCAGCATCAGTACAATCATTAGTGAACTTTAAACGTTGCACAGCCTGTTTGATTGTTGATTGATAATCTTCGTCATCAGCATCATTCAGTGTTGTCATTTCACGGTTAATTGTATCAGGATTGCTCACAGCAGTTGATTGCGTTACCGCATACGTCAGGGCAGCAAAAAGCGCTACAGCGACTAAAATTATAAATAATACATTTCCTTTTTCATTCATCATAACGCTCAGCTTCTTTATTTATTAATATTAACGATTCTCAATGTATTCGTTGAACCAGCGACACCAAAAGGTACACCTGCAGTTATTACTAAATCATCGCCCTTTTTTGCATATTTTAGCCTTTTAGCCGTCTCTATAGCTGTTTGTACGATCGCCTCAAACTCTTTCATCTCAGGCACATGAACAGGGCGCGCACCATAAGATAGACTAAGACGACGGGCTGTTTCGAGATTTTGAGTTAAGCTTAGTATAATACGTGATGGCCGCTGCCTCGCTGCACGTAAAGCTGTTGTACCAGAGGTTGTATAGGTAACAATTGCCACTGCCTTAATGGTGTCAGCAACATCATCTGCAGCAACGGATATTGCATCAGAAGAATCATCATCTATCGCCAATTGATGACTAGATTGCATACGGCGTCTATATGTGCCGTCTTGTTCCACACGTTTGGCAATACGGCGCATCATTGCGACTGCCTCACAAGGGTATTGTCCTGAGGCGGTTTCTGCCGAAAGCATTACGGCATCAGTGCCATCATAAATCGCTGTGGCAACATCTGACGCCTCAGCGCGTGTCGGTACGGGTGCCGTGACCATTGATTCAAGCATTTGTGTTGCAACAATAACTGGCTTGCCGTAGCTACGTGCCATATCCACCATTTGTTTTTGCAATGGCGGCACATCTTCAGGTGGCATTTCCACACCCAAATCACCACGGGCAATCATAATACCATCAACCTCTTTGATAATGCCTTCTAAATTCGCTAAGGCAGCAGGTTTTTCTATTTTCGCCATAAGCGCCGCACGACCCTTAATAAGTTTTTTTGCTTGGCGCACATCTTCGACTGTTTGCACAAAACTCTGAGCGATCCAATCCGCTCCTAAATCTAGAGCTGTTTTTAAATCTTTAATATCTTTAGTCGTTAAAGCTGGAATGGGTAGCAAGACATTCGGTAAATTAAAGCCTTTACGATCCGATAATTTACTACCAGCGATAACTTTACCAATAAGACAATCTTTTTTGGCTTCAATGATTTTGATACGGACATTACCGTCATCCAAATAAATCATGCTATCTTTTTTAAGCGTTTTGATTACTTCTGGATGCGGCAAGCAAACACGTGTTTCATCACCTGCTGTTTTATCAGAATCGAATGTAAATTTTTGACCGATCTTTAAAGAGACTTTGCCCGCCTTGAACGTACCTATACGTAATTTCGGACCTTGCAGGTCAGCCAGAATAGCGATTGGTTTGTTATGCTTTTTTTCTACTGCACGAATAGCTTTAAAGCGTGCCTCGTGATCTGCTGTTACGCCATGCGAGAAGTTCACACGAAAAACATTCACGCCTTCTAAAAACAATTTTTCAATCATCTTTTGTGAGGACGATGCTGGCCCTAAAGTGGCAACGATTTTTGTCTTACGGCGATAATTTTTCCGTTCAGGTAGTAAATAGTCCATACATTAACGCTCCAATAATACTGTGTAGAAATGATATGTCCCAGCAGCAGGCGTTGAGTCACCTTCAACACAACCTGATTTAGCACCGTTTAATGTCCCCGTCGCATCATAAATACTATACCCTGCAGCAAATGTACCCGCAAAATGGTCGGTTGCAATATTGTACATATTCCCGTCATCTTTCGGCAAAGAACCGTCAGCCTCTATCAGATTAAGCCTTTTATCAATTTCGACGCAGACTTCATAGGTTACATTCGGTAATATTAACAATAATTCCTGTGCCGCTGCTGATGTACAAGACCCACCAGCCCCTGTACCTACATCAGGAACACATGCCGCTGATGTAAAAAACCATGGCGTGCCATCATTGGCATTGGCAGGAGGATCTTGATAAGTAACCCCGCCACCAGAAGGATGAAAAACGAGACGTTCAACTGGTATTGCTCCAGAATTACCATAAGCTGCATTTAAATCTGGATGAGCAAAGCGAATTTGTGTTTCTAAAACATCATTATGTGCCAGAATAAAATTTGTGCCTGTTTTAACAGATTCCGCAAAGTTAAATATTTGATCCACAATAAGCGAGGCTTTCTCACCACTCAGGCCTTTTTGATTTTGATCAGAAAGTTGTGACACCACCGCAGTCAACGCTGCAAAGAGTGCCACAGCAATTAAAATAATAAATAGGACATTACCTGATGATTTTGATCTCATACTTCCAGTATAACAGAGTTTATAGAAGCCTAAACAGCAAAAACATATAATGCAGCGCATCATATGATTAAATTGAAACATAATATTTTTGTTTTTATGCTCTAATAAAATAATAGAGGTGTAAAATGAATCTACAAATAATTAATATCCCCGTTATCCGTAAATTTGCGGCGTCAGTTATGCCACAGTCAGAAAACGACCAAAACGAATTTGATGGTATGGAACTAGGTCTTGAAATATTAGATCCTAGTGTTAAAGCATTGCAAAAATTACAAAGCTTGCAACCAACTGGTTAATTGTCTATAAAGTCTACGGAAAGTTGGCCATGGGCGACATGCTTGCCAATCTGGTCAGGTCCGAGAGGAAGCAGCCACAACAAGAATTTTCGGGTCATGCGTCCAGCTTTCCACTTTATCAAGCTAGCTTAGCACCTTCTAAATCAAGCAAAATTCTTTTAATAGCCAGTCCGCCTGAATACCCTCCTATTGTGCCATCCGCTGCTATAACACGGTGACAAGGTATAATAACAGGCAAAGGATTTTTACCATTCGCCGATCCGACTGCTCTGAAAGCCTTTTCATTTTTTACTTTTTTTGCCAACGCCTTATAGCTCAGCACCTTACCAAACTTAATCGTTTGCAGTGCTTTCCATACCTGTTGCTGAAAGGCCGTACCTTCTGGAGAAAGTGGCAAATCAAAAACTTGCCTTTGACCCGAAAAATACTCCTGTAGCTGATCGATTGCTTTAACGATCACGGGGTGAACAACACTTTGTAGTGCATCACTTGGCGTGTGATTTTCAAAATGCAACTCTAGTAAAGCAGTTTCATCGGCCACCAAGGTTACAGGGCCGATTTTTGTATTGGTAACGGTATAAAATTTTCGCATAGCCTCTCCCAAAAGCGATTTTTAATTCATCGACCAACCGTGGCTGACTGTTATAGATTGCCCTGTTAACGCATTGCCGTCAAACCCCGCCAAGAATACTGCGACATTGGCAACATCTTCCATTGTTGTAAATTGACCATCAACCGTATCACCGAGCATCACCTTTTTAACAACCTCTTCTTCTGAGATGCCAAGTGTTTTGGCTTGCTCAGGGATTTGTTTTTCGACCAAAGGTGTCTTAACAAAACCAGGGCAAATAACATTAGAGCGAACACCGTGTTTTGCACCCTCTTTAGACATTACGCGGGAAAATCCCATCAAACCGTGCTTGGCTGTGACATAAGGTGCTTTCAGGGGCGACGCTAAATGGGAATGCACAGAGCCCATATATAAAAGTACACCTGATTTTTGTTTATACATGTGTTTGACACAGGCTTTTGTTGTCAAAAAGGCCCCATCTAAATGAATAGCGAGCATTTTTTTCCACTGCTCAAATGGAAATTCTTCGATAGGATGAACAATCTGTACACCAGCGTTACTCATCAGTATATCAATAGATCCCCATTGTTCTGCGACTTTATCAATGCCCTTATTGACGGCCTGTTCATTGGTGACATCCATTTCTACAGCCATAGCTTGCCCGCCAGATTGACGCAAATGTTCCGCTGCCTTTTCGGCACCTTCCATATTAATATCACAGATCGCTACTTTAGCACCTTCACGTGCATAATAATCAGCAATCATTTTACCAATACCGCTTGAGGCACCTGTTATAACAGCTACTTTTTCTTTCAATTTCATGGGAAACACCTTTCTTAAAATATCTCTTTAAGAAAGATATAGGCAGAATCAGCAAATGTTAAGTGTGACTTTTATGACGATCTAGAAAACAGCGCTCATCGCATTACCTGGCGTTAAGTAATCAAAGATTGTATTACTGTCTGATCCATATGAATCACCGCCAGAAATAATTGGATTCTCGTGAAGTTTATCTCCCTCAAAAATCAATGTAACTGTATAGGCATAGCCATTTTCTTTGGTTTTCATACTAATAGGTGAGTTAAAACCATGGTTACGCTTCACTTTCGCATATTGCATGCTGTAACCGTAAAGGTTTTTAAGGAAATACATATCTTGCGTTAAGTTAATATTATCTGTCCCATACATAGCTAGAACAATTTGGTTACGTGATAAAATCTGGAAGTCATCTTCTTCACGTTCTAGGATCTCAAAAACATCAGCTTTGCTCATGCCTGGTTTAACCATATAGACCCGCGCCAGCATTTCTTCTCTGTCTTTATAATAATCTTGGTTAACCGTTTTTGTGCCACCTGGAACCGGCATAACACCTGAGCACGCACCTAACATAAGAAGTGCTAAAATGGCTAAAACAGGTAATTTAAACCCTAATCTGAACCAACGATTTTTAAGATCTTTTTCCATACCCTTATCATAACAATAAATAGTTAACAAAGGTTAACGACCTTATGAAAACATTAGCTGCGATGCGGTATAAAAAGCCTTTATATATCAGGGATTTTTTAACCTTCTATTTTAACCTCTTATTAAGGCGAATCACGTTATCATGGATAATAGGGCTTTTTATAAGGGGTTATAACCATGCCATCAATTTCGACAAATGTCGCTGCCAATACGGCGCTTTCTTTCCTTGCGAGAAATTACGAGGATCAAGCTGATTCTATTGCCCGTATTGCTTCTGGTAAGCGCATCATTAAACCTTCTGATGATCCTGCGGGTTTGGCCGTTGGCACACAATTAGAAGCCGATGTCGCCGTCTTAGAACAAAACGCCCTGAATAGCCAGCAAAGCCAAGCGGTTTTAGGAGTAGCAGATGGGGGTCTTGCCTCAATAGGCGATATTTTAGAACGCCAAGCAGTATTAGCAGCCCAAGCCTCTTCTGGCACAGTTGATGACAATGCCCGCATCGCCATTAATAATGAGTTTCAACAATTAAACGCTGAAATAGATTCTATTCGGGATAGTATCACATTCAACGGCTCAAATTTATTAGACGGCTCATTTAACCAAGATGTTTTAGTGGGAACACAAGGCACAGATATAATCGCTGCTGATCTCAGTGCTATTGACGTTAGCACAACAGCCCTTGGAACAAATGGCTCATCTGTTGGGACAAATGCGGATGCATTAGCGGCGCTAGATGCTGTGAACAATGCTATTAATACATTGTCATCCTATCGCAGCAATGTCGGTGCATTACAATCACGTTTTGGCTTTAGAGATCAGATTTTAGCAAGCAATATAGAACAAACAAAAGCAGTCACCTCAGCAATCCTAGACGTAAATTTAGCGGAAGAGCAAACAAAGCTAACAAACTCACGTGTACTGACAGAAGCATCTATTGCAGGTCTTTCACAAGCCAATAACCTGACACGCTCGCTTATCTCTGTGTTTCAATAAATCAATCGGCATATATAAAACCATCCGCTTTATATGGTAAGCCATAAGCATCAATTTCAGGATTCCAGAACTTAACCATCGTCCAATCATTATTCGGTGATATGTCCTTCACCTTCATTGATTTGTAGACCATGCGGCGGCTGACTGGACCATCACCCCAATTACTATGCGTGACGGTAATTTCACGTGATGCTTTGATCTTTTTAACGACAGCTAAATGACCATAACGTAGTTTCGACGTTTGAGATAAAGATAATATAGCCCCCTGCCGTGGTGCTTGCCCACGCTGATAGCCTCTTGATGAAGCTTGCTGCCACCATGTATATGCATCACCATATATCTGTATGCCTGATTTCGCTCTAGCATAGGGCACACATTGGGTTGGCGATAAGTGATACTGGCCATAAGCACTCGGTGACGCTATACGGCCTGCAAAGCCAGCGCAACCACTCAATGTCAAAAGTGATATGAGAGCAATATAAAAAAGGGGAATCCTTATCATTCCCCTTTTATACCTTATTCTGTGATAATAGTCACATGCTCGACATCGACCTCTGGGTCACCAATAAGATCTTTATCGACCTCACCAGAAAGCTGAACATGTGTTTTTTCATTAACGGCCTGACCTTTAAAATCGTCTTCATCAATTTCAACTGAAATTTTGCCGGTCGTATCTGAGAATATATATTTGTCATCTTGGTCTAATTTTTGAACAAGATAACCACGCAATGTTACGGCCTGATCGTCCTGTGGCTTTTCGAGAATAGCACCAACAGTTGTGATAACTGCCTCACCTTGTGGCCCCGTATATTGGGCGTTGGCTGCACTAACGAGTACTAACGTTGAAAACACTGCGACCAAGGCGGGTAAAATGAATTTTTTAGACATGGGTTTAACCTTTCCTAATATTTAACTGTAAAAGGTCGATATAGACGCTTTTTTATAATGGTCAATGTATGCTTTATAAATAGCTTACTGTTCTTCTGTCGCAATTATGCTATTTTGACCTAGAAACAATAAGGATAAAATTTATGGGTGATTTTCTTTCCATTCAAATCATGATTATTGCTATTGCCAGTATTGTGGCACAATGGTCTGCGTGGAAACTCCATATTCCATCCATTATTTTCCTACTAGGTGTAGGCTTTCTATTGGGCCCTGTAACAGGGATTGTGCAACCTGATATCTTGATGGGGGACCTCTTAAAACCAGCAATTGCTGCAGCCGTCGCCATCATCTTATTTGAAGGCAGTTTACAGCTTCATTTCAAAGATCTACGTGAAACAAGCAATGCCGTGCGCCACGTTACTGTCTTCGGTGCACCCATTGGGTGGTTTTTAATTTCATGCGCTGCACATTATGTTGCAGGTCTTGAATGGGCAGTTGCTGTAACAATTGGCGGTATCTTAGTCGTGACTGGTCCAACCGTTATTATGCCGATGCTTAGACAGGCGCGTCTTAATTCACGTGTTGGCAGTATCTTAAAATGGGAAGGCATTGTGAATGACCCATTGGGTGTTATTTTTGCTATTCTTGCTTATGAATTTTTTGTCGCTGGCGATCATGGCCATTCTATTACTAACTTTTTTTGGCAAAATGGTTTAACACTGGGCATTATTGTTGTTGCCAGCTTCCTATTAGCGCATCTTATCAAGCGTATTTTTGATCGTGGCTACATGCCTGAATATCTAAAAACACCCTTTTTATTTTCCACAGTACTCACAGTGTTTTTTAGCTGTAATCAATTTCTACATGAATCAGGGCTTATTGCCGTAACAATTTTAGGCGTTACTTTGACCAATATTCATACTGCCAGCCTTGAAGACATTAAACGCTTTAAGGAAAATATAACCATTTTGCTTGTCTCTGGCGTATTCATTTTGCTAACAGCCGATCTTGATGTGAGTGTTTTATTGCAATTAGATTGGCGCAGCATCTTATTCATTGTCATGTTGCTTTTTATTATTCGTCCTATCACCATCTTGATATGCTCTATAGGGACACAGATGACACGTAATGAAATTGTCCTGACAGGCTTGATTGCACCAAGGGGGGTTGTCTGTGCTGCAATGGCTGGTGTTGTAGGACCCTTATTAAGTGACGCGGGTTTTATTGATGGCGCTAAAATCCTTCCTATCGCCTTCGCTGTTGTTGTGATTTCAGTGGTGCTGCATTCTTTAATGATTAAGCCATTAGCAAAAAATCTTCAACTTACCACCAGTGAGACCAACGGCGTCATTATCGCTGGCGCTTATCCTTGGTCTATTCAACTTGCCGAAATACTTAAATCACGAAACGTGCCCGTTATGTTGGTTGATAACAATTGGACTGCACTTGGCAAAGCACGCTTAGCCGATATCCCAGTTTTTTATGGCGAACTTCTGTCTGAAGAAACAGAACTAACACTTGAGTTTAATAAATATAATATTGTTCTCGCTTTCACACCAAACCCTGCCTATAACGCTCTCGTCTGTGAAAAATTCGGTTATGAGTTTGGGATGGAACGAGTCTTCCGCATCAGCCCTGATGATTCAGACATGCCAGAACGACGTAAAATTTCTCATACTGTTCAAGGCTTACCGTTTTTAACAAACAAGACGACACTCTATAGCCTCTGGTCACGTTTTGAAGAAGGTTGGCGCTTCCGCACAACTCGTGTTGGTAAACGTGAGAAAGAAGATGAGCTTATTATCCCACAAGAGTCAGATGATCGTATGCTAATAGGTATTATTTCCAAATCAGGCGTACTAAGTTTTTATAGCCATGATCCAGAAAGCCGCATCACCCCCAAAGAAGACGACATTGTTTTACTTTTTGAAAAAGAAAAAGAAGAAGAGGGATCGAAATAATAAGGAACTAACCTCATCTATTACTCGTTACTTAGACATATAAACAAATAAAAAGGAGATTTATATGCCTAAAGTAAAACAATATTCGGAATTAGACGATATTAAGAAAGATCTTACGTCATTAAAGAAAGACACCATAAAACTCGCTGAGCACGTAAAAAAAGATGGTGCGACACAAGCGAGCCATCTTAAAGAAGTCGTAAGCGAACAAGCTGACCACCTTCAAGATATGGGTAAAAGCCAGCTTAAAAACCTTGAAAAGCAAGTTAAAGCAAAACCAGCACAATCTGTTGCAATCGCATTTGCTGCGGGCGTTCTTACAAGTATATTATTGGGTCGTCGCTAATCATGGGATCAATTTTAAGCGTGCTGGAAGCAACAATTCTTAAAGAATTATACGGCAGTGCCCTGCATACCGATAATAAAATGAAAGCATCATCATGGTTGAAATATACCATGATTGTGCTGCTCATTCTCGCTCTGGCCGCGATGTTAGCGGGTACTTTTTTATGGCTTGAAACACTCTATAGTTTGCCGATAGCACTTCTTTTAACATCAGCAGTGATGCTTGGCCTATCTGCAATATGCGGGCTTATTATTGCTATTATAAAACTATATAAAGCCTACAAATATAAACGCATTAAGCATGAAATCGCCAACAAAATGCATGACGCATTAGATTTAGTAAATGACAATTTAGATGCGTTAAAACAGCCCATAGAAGAGCATCCGACCACATCAGTTATTGCGGCTGCGGTTGCTGGTTATATGGCGGGGGAAAAACTATTATAAAAGGAGAATACTCATGAATAGTTCAAAAGGTTTACTAACGATTATTGCCGTTGTTCTGATCGGTATCTTTATTGTGATTGCTATGCAGTATCATCGAGAAAATAGATCACCGATTGAAAAAATCAGTGATGGCATCAGTGAAACATCACAAGAAATCGGTGATGAAATCGACGATCACACAGATGCAAGATAGGAGGATATTATGCGCGGTATTTTATTATGGGCTCTAGGTATTCCTATCCCTGTAATCATTCTAATCTATTTCTTATTTTAGAAAGTTAGAGCCTTATTAAAGGCTCTTTCTTTATGATCGAAAGGCATTTATGAAGCATACAAATATCATTAATAAAGTTTTGATGCTTATCAGTCCCATTTTTGTCTTAACGACTTTATGGGTATTTCTCCACTTTGTAGATCTCTCCCCCAAAATTACACCTGACTTCTTCTTTTCATCTGACAGTGAGATTTTTAAAAAAGATCAGCAGATACAACAAGAATTCCCTTTTGCTCAACAAGTTATCCTTAATATTGCTGCACCAAATATCCAAGCGCAAAATTACGTCTCCAAAATTGAAACGCTCAGCACACAAATAGAAGAATTACCAGATGTAGATAGTGTTAATAGCATTACTCATGGCCCTAAAAATATTGAGGAAGCCCTAAATAACCCTTTATGGAAGAGACTTCTAATCGGAGAGAAACAAAAATCATCCTCAATTGTCGTTTTTGTCAAAACCGAAAACTATACCCGTCTCATTAAGAATATTGAGCACTACACCAAAGACCTACAGAGCGATAATTTCAATATTAGCATCTCTGGACTGCCTTATATTGTCGAACAAATACGACAAAATCTTACGCAAGATATGAAAGTCTTTACACTAAGTGCTGTGGTACTTTGTGCAATGGTTTTGTTCCTTATTTACCGCTCTTTCTTAGTGGTTATAGGGGCTGCAATTGCTTGTGCAACAGCCTCTATGTTAGCCCTGATTATTCAGCAAATGATGGGCATACCTATTGGCCTGCTTACAGCCAATCTCGCAACAATTGTCTTTGTTTTAACACAATCTCATATCATTTTTATTGTGTCCAACTGGCGGCATGCCTCGAATAATAAGAATAAGAAAGAAGCCACACTTAGCAGCGCATTATCTCGCACCTTACCAGGCTCTTTCTGGGCAATGGTCACCACACTTTTAGGATTCGGTAGCCTTATTTTTGTTGAGGCAAAACCGCTCAATCAATTAGGCATAGGTGGCAGCATTGGTACCTTTTGCGCCATTATTTGTGCCTATTTTGTTTTTCCCGCTTTCTTACGCTTTTCTAAATTAAACCCTAGCAAATTAAGTTTTAAAATTGCTAAGCAATTCCCAGTATCAAAAATACTAGCCTCTAAGATAACAAAAACGATGCTTGTAGTAGCTGTCCTTTTCGGTGCTGTCGGCATTTTACAACTTAAAACAGACCCTTCTCTACTGACATATTTCGAAAAAAACTCTGAGCTATATCAAGGGCTTTACTATGTTGATGAAAACGGCGGCAGCAATCCTTTGCTCGTCGTTGTAAAGCGCCGTAATGGGCAACGCTTAGATACTCAAGAATCCTACGACATGATGTGGGATTTACAAAAAGCTTTTGCTAAACACCCAGATGTTGGCTCCGCTATTTCTTTGCCCGTGATATTGGCTGAGGGTGATGAGCATTGGCTTGGGAAATTGTTACCTTTCAAAACATTGGTCAACATTCTCTCTGGCGATTTATTCAACCATATTGGCCGAAGTTTTATTAATGAAGATCGCACCGAGGCATTATTCTTTCTGCGTATGCGTGAAAATGGTCGAGAAAAGGACCGCCTTTCTGTTGTAGAAGAAATCAAAACTATCCCTGAAAAGAACGGTTTCGAACTCAAACAAATCGGTGGCACCTATTATTTACAAGGTGAATTATCTGCCTCTGTAGCAAAAAGCATGCTCACAGGCATGCTCACACTGATTACCCTATTCATGTTCATCAGTTTTTATCTATCGCGTTCCTGGCCTGCCACAGCCGCCATCACAGCGGCTATTATCGTAGTCAGTGCGATCGTCATCGGTACGCTTGGTATGTTCGGTGTCCCGATTGATATTATATCTTCTCCTGCCATCAATATATGTCTTGGTATGGCGGTCGATGAAATGATTCACTTAACCATTGCTGCCAAACGCTATGCCAAAGATAGAGGCCTTCGTATGAATAAGTGGAAATCATGGAAAGCAGGACTTAATGAGCAAAGCTGGCCAGCCCTGACCTCAGCTGTCACTATTATGATTGGGTTCTCTGTCTTTGCCTTCTCTGACTTTCCACCAAGCCAACGTTTTGGCCTAGAAATTGTTTTTGGTGCGGGTCTTGCGATGATTGCAACACTAATTATTGTACCTTATATAGCAACGATCAATTGGAACGAATTAAAAATAGATATAAAGAAAAAATTAGCGCAA
>MDSV01119546.1_pt1 | contig 12607 bp, 12 predicted proteins | sample 810851 | NCBI WGS metagenome assembly MDSV01 (sample SAMN05326640, study PRJNA326480) | marine metagenome | isolation source: seawater | place: Atlantic Ocean: North East | collected 2012
CACAAAGTTCCTTTAGGAACAGGGTTAAATAAAGATGGAAAAGAAACAACTGATCCAGGAGAAATTGCTGATGGCGGAGTTTTACTTCCTTTTGGGGGTTATAAAGGATCAGGTATTGCGATGATGGTTGAACTAATGGCCGGTGCTTTAGTTGGCGATAATTTTAGTTTTGAAACAGCAGCTAAAGACAATAAAGATGGCGGACCCCCAAGTGGAGGAGAGTTTATACTAGCAATGTCGCCTGAAAAAATGGCTGGATCAGGTTGGGATAAACATGCTGATAAATTTTTTGAAAAAATGGTCGGAATGGATGGTGTTCGTTTACCTGGGCAAAGGCGTCACAACAATAGAAAAGACAAAGGTCCAAGAAAAATCAATACAGATTTAATAAATAAAATTAGATCTTTATCAGAAAAAAATTAACCCGATTTGATTTTTTTTTCAATAAATTTTGGAATATCTTCTTCGCTGATTTTATCTTCTTCTTTAGCATTTTTAGGTTGAAAAGCATAAAGAACGTGGAGCTTACAATAAGGAAATTTATCTATTGGTTTTCTTCCACAAAAATAAAATTTTTCTTCAGGCGGATGACCAATTGGCCATCTACATGTATCATCTGTTAACTCTTCAAGTTGTTTTGGGTTTTCTGGCTCAAAGTTTTTGTCTAGTAATAATGCTTTAAATCTCGCCTTTTTTCCCAATTTTTGTGTCTTATTTTCAGAAGCATTATTATTTTCTCTATTATGTGTTTTAACAGCAGTTTTTTTTGATGAAGCTCTCGCTTCCAAGTTTAAACGGTGAGCTTTACCTATTACAGCATTTCTTGTTGTGTCTCCAAGGATCTCAGCTATTTGACTAGCAGTATGACCCTTAGACCAAAGTTGTTGTAATTTACGTTCTCTTTCAGGTGTCCAGCTCATTTTTAAATATATTAATTAAAGCTACTATATATAGTGTTTGCAACATAAATAAACACCTCATGTGGATATGTTATTAACAGTTATTAGTTAGCTTGGTAAGTTTATATTTTTTACAATTTTAATATATAAGCTTCACGATGGTTGAAATTGAAAATAAATACAAAATTTATGAAAAAAAATTTGGCTACGTAAATTGGATAGGTTTTTGGACATTATATAAAAAAGAAACATATCGATTTTTAATAGTAGCAATACAGACAGTTATTTCACCGCTTGTAACCTCGCTATTATTTTTACTTGTGCTTTCTTTAGCCATCGGAAATGATAGAGGAGAAGTTTTAGGGTTTTCTTTTATTACTTTTCTTGCACCAGGACTTATTGCTATGCAAGTTATACAACAAGCATTTTCTCATTCATCTTCATCAATTATGATAGGAAAAATTCAGGGTAACATTGTTGATATTCTTTACGTACCGTTGAGCGCTGGCGAAATAACTCTTGCTACAAATTTAGCAGCATGTACAAGAAGTTTTATAATTGCCATAGTTTCTATTATTGTGTTTAGTTTTATAATTGAAATTAAAATATATAGTTATTTATCAATTTTTATATATACACTTTTAGGATCATTTATTTTAAGCTCTATTGGGATTATTATTGGACTTTGGGCAGAAAAATTTGATCATATGGCATCAGCTACAAACTTTGTAATAGTACCTCTTTCTTTTTTATCTGGTACGTTTTATTCAATAGATAGACTTCCTGAAATTTTAAAAAATATAAGTATATGGAATCCTTTCTTTTATATTATAGATGGTTTTAGGTCTGGATTTTTAGGTGTAAGTGATGGATCTATGAAGTTTGGATTTTTTTACTTACTCATATTAAGCTTTCTTACATGGTTTGTAGCATATATTTTATTTAAAAAAGGTTATAAAATAAAATCTTAATTTATTTATGAGCTCAGTTCTTGGTACATATGCAAGGAAACCTATTTCTTTTAGTAAAGGTAAAGGTAGTTATTTATTTACAGAAAACGGTGATAAATATCTAGATTTTGTTCAAGGTATTGCAACAAATATTCTAGGTCATTGTAATGAGCATTTAGTGCAAACTATTCAAGAACAGTCTAAAAAATTATGGCATGTATCTAATGCTTTTGTAATCCCTGATCAAGAAAGATTAGCGAAAAGATTAACCGATAATACTTTTGCAGATTTTGTTTGCTTTCAAAACTCTGGAACTGAGGCAACCGAAGCAAGTATAAAGATTGCTAGAAAATATTTTCATAAAATTGGAAAACCAGAAAAAAATAGGATTATTACTTTTCAAGGTGCTTTTCATGGAAGAACACTAGCAGCTTTATTTGCAGCAAATAACCCAAAACATACTGAAGGATTTGGACCTAAAGTAGAAGGATTTGATCAAGTTCCATTTGCAGACCATGAAGAAATAAAAAATGCTATAAATAAGAATACAGCAGCAATCATGGTTGAGACCATTATGGGAGAAGGGGGCATTAAAATCATACCTGACTTTTGCTTAAAGGGTTTAAGAGAATTATGCGATGAAAATCAAATTCTTTTAATCTTAGATGAAGTTCAATGTGCATATAGAACAGGAAATTTTTTTGCTTTTGAACCTTCAGGTATCGAGCCTGACATTGTGCCTATTGCCAAAGGTATAGGAGGAGGTTTTCCACTTGGCGCATGTTTAGTTTCCAAAAAAGTTTCAATTGGAATGACGGCTGGGACACATGGAAGTACTTTTGGAGGCAATCCGTTAGCAATGGCTGTAGGAAATGCTGTCTTAGATATAATTTTTGAAAAAGATTTTTTAAAAAATGTAAAACAAAAAGGTGATTATTTTCAAAAAGGTTTAAATAGTATTAAGAAAAAATATCCAAAAATAATTGATGAGATTAGAGGAGCAGGGTTAATGTTAGGTTTAAAAATGATACCAGATAATACTGAATTTATGAAAAAACTTATGGACCAAAAAATGCTAACTGTTAAAGCTGAAGAAAACGTTATCAGACTTTTTCCTCCTCTTACAGTTGACAAGAATGAGTTAGATGAAGCTATTAATAAGATCGAAATAACTTGTAATAAAATGAATAAAATATGAAAAATTTTATAAATATTGCTGATGTAGATAATAAAGATTTAAGATTAATTATAGATAACGCTAAATTAAGAAAAAACAAAAGGTCTACTTTAAATAAAAATTCAGTAGACCAAGACTCGCCACTAGATGGTAAAATTTTAATTATGCTTTTTGAAAAACCTTCAACAAGAACACGAATCTCTTTTGATTTAGCAGTCAAACAGTTAGGAGGAAAATCATTAATTTTAAACCCAGATGAAATTCATTATGGTACAGGAAATGAAAGTTTACATGATACTGCAAAAATTTTATCACAATATGCTGACATTGTAATGTTAAGAACTCATGACCACAAAAACATCGTAGAGTTTTCTAAATATCTGGACATACCTTTAATTAATGGTTTAACAGATTTAAGTCATCCTTGTCAGATAATGTCAGATATAATGACTTTCGAAGAATTTAAAGGACCAATAGAAAATAAAAAGATTGCTTGGTTAGGAGATGGAAATAATATTGTTTACTCATTAATTGAAGCAGCAGTAAAATTTAATTTTGAATTGAGAATTGCATCACCTAAAGGTTATGAACCTAATAAAAATATTTTAAACTGGGCAAAAAAAAATAAAGGAAAAATTTTACTAACTAAAGATCCAATAAAAGCAGCCAATTTAGCTGACTGTATTATGACAGATAAATGGATTTCAATGGGTGATAAAATAAATAAAAGTAAAAAAAAAAAAGCTCTAAAACCATACCAAGTAAATAATAAAATTATGAATGTTGCTAAAAAAGATTCAATTTTTATGCATTGTTTACCAACTAGTAGAGGTGAAGAAGTTACTAATGATGTGATGGATGGAAATCAGTCAGTTGTGTGGTTGGGAGCTTTGAATAGAATACACACTCAAAAAAGTATTATAGAATGGTGTCTTAAATAAAAATTTAGTTTAAGGGCAAAGGATTAGATGAATTTTCATTCATATATAATATAACAGCTGCTCTTTCTGTTTCGTTTTTTAAACCAGCAAAAGACATTTTAGTACCTTTGATCCAATCTTTTGGTTTTATTAAAAAACCATTCATTTCTTCAAATGACCAAACTTTTCCATGAGCAGCCATTGCTTTCGAATATTTATAATCTGAAACACTCCCAGATTTTCTTCCTAAAACTCCCCATAAAGCAGGACCAATTTTATTTGCACCACCTTGTGCTATACTATGGCAAGCAGCACATTTTTTAAAAACTTTTTTTCCGTCAGCTGAGCTAGTTGAAGCAAATAATGCCATAATGTTTCCAGATTCAGAACTGGCAGAAACTGTTTGTGTCGTTGTACTTGTGTCAGCAACCAAGGTTTCAACTTGATATGCAGATTTTTCAGGTTTTTCCACATAATATATAACATCTGTAATTTTATTAATTCCTAAAATTAGGATTATAGCTAATACAATTGAAACAATTATTTTATTCATTTTATTAAAGCTTTTAAGTTTAGTACAACTTAGTTTTAAGATATATCATGACTAGGATTAAAAAAATGGACTTAAATAAGCTAATTTTGCGACTGTTAGACGCATAATTTTGATATTTATGAAAAATACTGCAATAATTATACCAACTAGATTAGGAGCAAAAAGGTTTCCCAATAAACCATTAGCAAAAATTAATGATATACCAATGATTGTTCATGTAATGAATAGAGCTAAAGAGACTGGAATTAGAGATGTTTTTGTTGCTTCAGGAGATAAAAAAATTCTTGATATTGTTAAAGCAAATGGTGGAGAAACTATATTTACTAAAAACAACCATCCTTCAGGTAGCGATCGTACTTATGAAGCATATGCAGAAAGGTTAAAAAATAGAGTAGAATTAATAATTAACTTACAAGGAGACATGCCAAATATAAAACCTAGTTCTATATTAAACTTAGATAAGCTTATGAAAAGTAATACCTGCGATGTTGGAACTTTGGCTGCACCACTGAAAAAACATTCAGATATTGAAAATCCAAATATTGTAAAAGTTTATGTAGAAAAAGATTTACAAAGTGGAGATTTTGTAAATGCAAAAGATTTTTTTCGTAAAAAAAAAAATATTAATAATGAACGGGTTTATCATCATATTGGAATTTATGCCTTTACAAGCAATGCTTTAACAAAGTATGTAAAGCTTCCCAGATCTAAATTAGAAATAGAAAGAAATTTAGAACAAATGAGAGCTATGGAAAATAGTATGAATATTAAAGTTGGATTAAGCAATTCTATACCATTAGGTGTAGATACAGAATTGGATTTAAAAGAAGTTGCCAATGAGATGAGCCACCAATGAAAAAACAAATCAAAGTTGCATTCCAGGGAGATAAAGGGGCTTACTCACATCTTGTAAGTTTAGAACTATTTCCTGATGCTGAAATTGTTGCTTGCCCGACTTTTGAAGAAACTTTTGAATTTGCAAAAAAAAATTCGAGTTATAAAATTGTAATACCTATTGAAAATTCATTAGCAGGTAGAGTTGCTGATATACACTACTTAATCCCAAAATATAAGCTGCAAATACATGCAGAACATTTTCAAAAAGTAAATCATAATTTACTTGGTATAAAAGGTGCAAAAATGAATGATATTAAAAGTGTACGAAGTCACTCTCAAGCGATTGGGCAGTGCCAAAAAGTTATTTTAGAAAATAAGTTAAAATCAATAATTTCTGCTGATACAGCCGGTTCAGCAAAATTTATTGCTGAGCAAAAAGATAAAAGTGAGTCAGCAATTGCTTCGGAACTTGCTTCAAAGATTTATAATTTAGATATTTTAAAAAGAAATATAGAAGATGATACTAAAAATGTGACAAGATTTTTAATTATGGGAACTGATTCACATCATCCAGAATTTAAAGATAAAAAATATATTACAAGTTGTATATTTAAATTAAAAAGCGTGCCTGCAGCACTTTACAAAGCATTGGGCGGATTTGCCACAAATGGTGTTAATTTATGCAAGCTAGAAAGTTTCGCCGTTAAAAATACTTTTGATCAGGTAAACTTTTATATTGATATAGAGGGACATATAGAAAACCCAACATTACAAAAAGCGCTAGAAGAATTAGGTTTTCATACTGAGAAATTGGATATTTTGGGAGTTTATGAAGCCAATCCATTTAGATGGAATAAATAATAAACAACTTATACGACATTGTAGTTCTTAATTTTATACTGATATAATAAAATTGGAGGCTGGCAATGGGTGGAATTTTTTGATAACCCGGTCAGGACGGAAACGTAGCAGCTGTAACAAAAATATTTCAGGTTGTTGTTCAGTCTCCTAACAAAAATGAAAACTAACGATCATAAAATTTTAGCTTTAAAATATCGTCCACAAGTTTTTTCTGAACTTTTAGGTCAAGATGTTATGGTTCAAACTATAAAAAATTCTATTAAATTAAATAAACTTCCAAACGCTTATTTATTAACTGGCATAAGAGGTGTCGGCAAAACGACAACAGCACGTATTATTGCTAAAGCATTAAACTGCAATAAACACTTTGATCATGGAGAAAAGTCAAAAAATAATGAGTTTTGTAATTGTGAAGAAATTTCTAATTCTAAACACCTTGATGTTCTAGAAATGGATGCAGCTTCTAGAACTGGAATTGACAACATTAGAGAGTTAATCGAATCCTCAAAATATAATCCAACGAGCGCCAAGTATAAAATAATAATTTTGGATGAAGTGCATATGCTATCTAGACAAGCTTTTAATGGATTATTAAAAACATTAGAAGAACCTCCTCCACATCTAAAATTTATTTTTGCAACAACTGAAGTTAAAAAAATTCCAGTTACAATTATTTCAAGATGTCAAAGATTTGATCTTCATCGAGTGCCAATTGCAGTACTAATAGAAAATCTCAAAAAGATTTCAAACAAAGAAAACGGAAAAATTTCTGAACCTGCGCTTAGATTAATTGCAAAAGCTTCAGAAGGTTCCGTTAGAGATTCTTTATCACTATTGGACAGAGCATTGATTAGTCAAAATATTGATCAAGGAGAAATAGGAGAAGAATTTATAAGAAAAATGTTAGGGATTGCAGATCGATCTAGAATTTTAGAATTATTAGATTGTTTATTTAAGGGAGAACAAAAAAAATCAATAGAACGTTTAAGAATATTAATAGACGAAGGGATAGAACCAATAAGTTTTTTAAATGATGTTTTAGAAATTTTATATTTAATTTTACAAAAAAAAAATTTTGGAGATCTTGAATCTAATTTATCTATATCAGAATCAGAATTAGAAACAATTAATACAATTTCAAAAAACTTAGAAACTTCTACAATAGTAATTTTTTGGCAATTTATTTTAAAAAGTATGGAAGAGTTATCATTAGTTTCAAATCCTGTGATATCGCTTGAAATGCTGATTATAAGATTGCTACACCTCAAAGGTATGCCATCCTATGAAGATGTTATCGATTTACTTGATAAGAATAATTCTATTTCCTCAGACTCAAATACTTTAGATATTAAATCTAGGGAAAATTTAAATGAAAAAAAAGAAATAGATAACTCTTCTAAAGAACAAATTAAAAATACAACACAAACTAAACTAGAATTAAAACCTAATCCAAAAAAACAAATTAATGAAACTATTATGGAAGAAATCTCATCTTTTGAAGATCTAATTCATTTATCAGGCAAAAAGAGAGAAATTGAATTAAAATATGATCTTGAGAGAAATGTAAATTTAATAAAATTTTCATTAGGTAAGATAGATATTAGTTTTAATGAAAATCTTTCAAAAGACTTTGTTAGAAAATTATCAGAAAAACTATTAGAATGGACAGGAAAAAGATGGTTAATAACTTTGGCTAAAGAAGAAGGTCAAAAAACTTTTTCTGAAACCAAATTAATTGAGAAGAAAAAAATTTTAGAACATGCTAAAAATGGAGACTTATACAAAAAGTTTGAAAAAATTTTTCCAGACATAGAGTTAGTGGATATTTCAAAAAAGGATTAATTTATGACTAATTTTTCTGATTTAATAACACAAGCAAAAAAAATGCAGGAAAAAATGAAAGAAACTCAAGAAATACTTAAAAAAATTGAAGTTGAGGGTATATCAGGTGGAGATACAGTAAAAGTAATAATGAATGGAGAAGGTGATCTAAAAAAAATAATTTTGAATGACAGTTTACTAAGAGAGTCAAAAGAAATATTAGAAGATCTTATTGTTGCTGCGCATAATGATGCCAAATCTAAGCTTAAAAAAAAAACATCTGAAGAAATTTCAAAAGTTACAGGTGGCATAGATTTACCACCTGGATTTAAATTTCCATTATAAAAATGAACGAAAATAATGTTAAAGAAATAGAAGATTTAATTAAAATTATCAGCAAATTACCTGCGCTTGGCCCAAAGTCAGCAAGAAGAATTGTTCTAAAGCTTATAAACAATAGGGAGGAATTAATAAAACCTTTAACTAATACTTTAGCACAAGTTTATAAAAATTTGAGAAGATGTAATTTGTGTGGAGATTATTATTCAGCAAGTACAGAATGTGCATGCAATAAAAAGAATTATGATCAAATTTGTGTTGTTCAACAGATCCAAGATAAGTGGACTATAGAAGATTCTGGAATATATAAAGGTCACTATCACATATTGGGTGGAACATTACCTGCTTTAGAAAGTAAAAAAAATGATGTGTTATTAATCTCTGCTTTAATAAATAGGGTGAAGAGTCATAAAAAACTTAAAGAGGTAATATTAGCGTGTGGAAACACAATTGAAGGTCAAGTTACATCACACTACATACAAGATAGTTTAAAGAATATTAATGTAAAAATTACTAAACTTGGTCAAGGCATGAGTGTTGGGACAGAAGTAGAATTTTTGGATGATGGGACTCTAGTTGCTGCTTTTAAAAATAGAGGACCTGTAGTTAGTGATTAGGTTTTTTTAATTAATCTATTAAAATGAAGAATTGGCTCTGTGTAACCAGAAGGTTGAAATCTTCCATGTAAAACCAGTTTGCATGCAGCTTTGAAAGCAATAGATTTGTCGTAATCATCTGACATACGTTTATAAAATGCATAACCTTTTAAATCTGGGTCTCTAATATTTTGTTTATCTACAATTTTTGCCATTTTTTTCATAGTTTCTATTACTTTTTGTTTATTGCAAATTCCATGGTGTAACCAATTGGCAATATGTTGCGATGAAATTCTTAAAGTTGCTCTGTCTTCCATTAAACCAACATTATTAATATCGGGTACTTTTGAACATCCAACTCCTTGGTCAATCCATCTTACAACATAACCTAAAATACCTTGTGCATTATTTTCTAATTCTTTATCTATTTCTTCTTGAGACCAGTTAGGTCTGTCCGCAGTTGGAATAGTAAGTAAATCAGAGATTTTTGCGCGAGCTCTATTTTTTAATTCTTTCTGTTGAGAAAAAACATTTACTTGATGATAGTGTAAAGCGTGAAGTGTAGCTGCAGTTGGTGAGGGAACCCAAGCACAATTAGCGCCAGATCTAGGATGATTAATTTTTTGAGACATCATCTCTGCCATTTTATCAGGCGCAGCCCACATTCCTTTTCCTATTTGAGCTATACCTGAAAAGCCACATGATAATCCAACATCAACATTATTATTTTCATATGCAGATATCCATTTAGAAGATTTCATATCTCCTTTTTTAATCATGGGTCCCGCTTCCATTGAAGTGTGTATTTCATCTCCAGTACGATCTAAAAATCCAGTATTAATGAAAACAACTCTATTTTTCACAGCTCTAATACATTCTTTTAAATTTACCGTTGTTCTTCTTTCTTCATCCATTATTCCAATTTTAATTGTATTTTTTTTTAAATTTAAAACTGCCTCTACCTTTTCAAAAATTAAATTAGCAAAAGCTACTTCGCTAGGACCATGCATTTTCGGTTTTACAATATAAAAAGAATTTTTTCTTGAGTTTTTTTTATTTTTAAAATCATGAATTGCTGCAGTTGTCGTAATAAATGCGTCTAATATACCTTCGGGGATTTCAGATTTATCTCTCAATTTAATTGAAGGGTTGGTCATTAAATGCCCCACATTTCGATTAAGCATTAAAGCTCTTCCATGTAACTTAATTTTCTTTCCTTTGTGTGAAATATATTTTCTGTCAGGATTTAGTTGTCTTTTGAAAGCAAAAGGTTTATTTCCTTTATTTTTTTTTCCTTCATATTTTAAATCACCTTTCATTAAACCTAACCAATTTCTATATCCGTGAACTTTATCTTTTGCATCTACTGCAGCAACAGAATCTTCATGATCCATAATTGATGTTATAGCTGACTCTAAAATTATATCATATATTCCTGCGGCATCTTTGAGACCTCCACGTGTTTGATTTTGATCAAACAAAATATCTATATGAAGATTGTTATTTTTAAACAAAAGTGAAGATAAATTATTTGATTTTTTATTATAACCTACAAATTGATTTGGATTTTTAAGTTTCAAGTTTAATTGGTTATTTTTAATTTTTGGAATTTCTGAAATATCTTTCCAACTAATATTTTTTAGTGGCACAATGTTGTCTAAGAAATTTCGCGCATATTCAATTACTTTTTCACCTCTTATGTAATTATATTTCCCTCCTTTTTGCGCTCCATCTGACTCTGAAATTACATCGGTTCCATATAAAGCATTATATAAACTTCCCCACCTTGCATTAGCAGCATTCAGAGAATATCTTGCATTCATAATTGGCACAACTAATTGAGGTCCAGCAATATTTGAAATTTCATCATCTACATTTTTTGTTTCTATTAAAAAATTTTCTTCTTCTTTAACTAAATATCCAATTTCTTTTAAAAATTTTTCGTAAGTTTTTGGATTAAATTCTTTTCCCTTATTATCTATATGCCAGTTATCTATTTTTTTTTGAATTTTATTCCTGATATTAAGGAGTTTTTTATTTATAGGAGCAAGTTCATGAGCATATTTATCTAAACCATGCCAAAACTTATTTTTGTTTATACCCGTTTCTGGCAAAAGTTCTTTATTTACGAAATTCATTAATTCCAAAGAAACAGATAAATTTTTTATTTTTATATACTTTTTGACCATATCAATTTACTTCTATCTTTTTTACCCTTTCAGTTCAGAGATTTACTCCTTAGGCGAGATACTATATTATATATATAAAGAATATGAACAACTATTTAGAGTTTGAAAAAGATATAAAACTTTTAGAAGAAGAGCTTACTAAATTAAAAGATCCATTTAATAATGAAGGTATTACAGAAGTAGATACTCAAAAAATAAAGGAAATACAAAGTGAAATTGATGAAAAATTAAAGTCATCTTATTCAAATTTAAATGAATGGCAAAAAACGCAGGTTGCACGACATGAAGATAGACCTAAAGCAAAGTTTTTTATTGAAAATTTATTCACAGATTTTATTAACTTGTCCGGTGATAGACGTTTCGCTGAAGATCAATCAGTTCTTGCTGGATTTGCATTATTTGAAGGAAAATCTGTTTTAGTTATTGGGCAAGAAAAAGGTGAAGATTTAGACAGTAGATTAAAAAGAAATTTCGGGATGATGAGACCTGAAGGTTATAGAAAATGTATAAGACTTATGAATCTTGCTGATAAATTTAATATACCTGTAATATCTTTTATTGATACGCCAGGCGCCTATCCAGGTATTGGAGCCGAACAAAGAGGGCAAGCGGAAGCAATTGCTAGTTCTATTGAATGTTGTATGAAACTTAAAGTCCCATTAATTTCAATTATTATTGGGGAAGGTGGATCAGGAGGAGCTATTGCGTTAGCTTCTGCAAATAAAGTTCTTATGCTTGAAAATGCAATTTATTCAGTTATTTCTCCAGAAGGATGTGCTTCAATATTGTGGAGAGACCCCACTAAATCTTTAGAGGCAGCTAAAGCTATGAAATTAACATCACAAGAACTTTTAAAGATTGGTATTATAGATGAGATGATAAAAGAACCTTTGGGAGGAGCACACAGAAATAAAAATGAAACAGTAGATTTAGTCAAATTATCAATAATAAATAATCTTAATAAATTTGAAAATTTTTCTAGGGAAGAAATAAAAGAAAATAGAGAAAAAAAATTCTTAGAAATTGGAAAACAAAAAAGTTTTGGTATTTTTTCTAAGGAGAGCCAAGGTATTGTTTCAAAATATGGTTATATTTCTTCTATAAATGAAATGTTATTTAAATTTAAAAAAGAGTTAATAATATTTTTTATTTTATTCGTAGTAATGATATTTTTTTAGTTTAAGAACTAAAGCATTCCACAACAATGTTTGTATTTTTTCCCAGATCCGCAAAAACATGGTTCATTTCTTTTCATTTTTCTTTCTGGATTTTTTGGAATGTTTTTTTTCTGTTCTTTTTCTGGTAAATCTTCATTTTGAGCAACTTCAAGATTATTTAAAAAAGTGATAAAATCTATTTTAATTTTATATAATAATTCTTCAAATAATTTAAATCCTTCTTTTTTGAACTCTTCAAGGGGATCTTTTTGAGCATATCCTCTTAAACCTACAACTTGTCTTAAATG
>MDSV01048895.1_pt1 | contig 12606 bp, 9 predicted proteins | sample 810851 | NCBI WGS metagenome assembly MDSV01 (sample SAMN05326640, study PRJNA326480) | marine metagenome | isolation source: seawater | place: Atlantic Ocean: North East | collected 2012
AAAATAGTTGAACAAAAAAAAAGAAGATTTAATGGAGAATTTGAAAAATATATGAAGTTAAATATTCTAGAAAAATATAAAGATAAATTACAAGGTGATGATAATAATCCAATTAATAAATATAAATTTATAAAAAATAAAGTTAATTGGTCTAGAAATACTATTTCACCAGGAACCAACTTTATGAAAAAATTAACAATCTATCTAAAAAGTATTGAATTCAAAAATGAAATTAATAAGTTATTTCCTAAAATAGATTCTGATAAATTAATTGTAACATCATTTGACGATAAAAATGAAGGTGAAAAAAAAATAATGGATTTTTTAGATAATCTTAATAATGAAAAAGATAAAAAAATTTGTATTTATAGTCCTGATTCAGATCTAATTTTATTATCAATGATATTAAAAAATAAAAATTTAAAAAAGTATGTTTTAAGAATGGATCAACAAAAGTCTAAAGAAAATTATCATTATGATTTAATTAATATAAATGATTTAGAGAATACAATGTTCAATTTTATAGATTCATCAACATTATCAAAAGAAGATGTTATAAATGATATTGTGTTTATTTTTACAATATTTGGTGATGATTTTTTACATAAGATTGAGTCATATAATGTTAAATATGATATTAAATTAATTTTAGAAAAGTATAAATTATTTGGGAAGAGAATATTAAAAGATGAAAATAATTTATTAAAAATTAATTATGATAATTTTATTGAATTTTTAAAAATTTTAGTAGAACAAGAAAATGAAATTATAATTAGAAATTTTAAAAATAAATATTTTAAAAAACATAATTATGATAATTTATCTTATTATGAGCAAGAAATTTATAAATTTGAAAATATGATTGGTGAATATGAAAATAAGCTAAATAAAAAATATATCACTCCTTTAGGTAATCCAGATATCGCCTATGAAAAAGGTAAGAATATGTTTTATTCAGATTTCTTTAAAGACATTGATTTAGAATTAGTTATTAGAATGTATATTGACGGACTTCAATGGGTTCTTGATTATTATTTTAACGATATAACTTATCATAAGTGGTATTATCCATTTAATAAAAGTCCACTTTTGCAAGATATTTTACTTTACATAAATAATATTAATGATAAAAATTTATTTGAAAATAGCATAGAAACTTTAAAAAAATGTTGCAAAGTTTCAGAAACAGAATTTTTATCTCCAGTTGAACATTTCTTTTACATAACTCCTTTTGATAAAGAAGGATCTCAACTAAAATTACTTGAGCCTAATGAAAAGTTTTTCCAAATTTTAACTTTTATTAAAAATTCGGAATTTAATAATTTATATCCTGATATAAAAAATATTTCATTAGAAGTTTTTAATAATAAAGATAATGATCAAATCGATTGTAGAACTTCATTATACCTAAATAAATGTTTTTTAAAAGTTCTTTTAGATTCAAATTTAGTAGATGAAATTAAATTTAAAAATAAATTGCGAGAAATAATATCTGTTGAAGAACAAATAGATTTTACTAAAAATAATAATAAAGTTTATATAGATAAATTATATGATGATTACAAAAATATAAAATCATTATATATGTCAACTGGTGATATAAAACATAAAAACGAATTTAAAAGAATAAAAAATTTTATTAAAAATTATTTATAATATATATATATATGAAATTTAAAATAGTTTATAAATCAATTGGTGGCGCAGATAATTTAGGTAATAGAATTCAATTTAATAATTATACTTTACGAGAAGCAGTAAATTTATGGTGTAATAATCAAGAACAAGCAAGAACAAAATATGGTGATATTAATGAATGGGATGTATCACAAGTTAATGACATGAGTCAATTATTTAGCGAAAAAAATAATTTTAATAGTAATATTGCTAATTGGAATACATCTAATGTGACTAATATGAGGAGTATGTTTTCTAGAGCAAGATCATTTAATCAAGATATTTCAAATTGGAATACTTCTAGGGTGACTAATATGATATATATGTTTTCTGGAGCAACATCATTTAATAATGGTGCAACAAATGATGATCCTAATCATTCTCTTTTAACATACGGTGATGCATGGAATACTTCTAGTGTGACTAATATGGAGGGTATGTTTTCTAGAGCAAGTTCATTTAATCAAGATATTTCAAATTGGAATACTTATAATGTTACTGATATGAGAAGTATGTTTTTTGAAGCAAGTTCATTTAATCAAGATATTTCAAATTGGAATACATCTAATGTTACTATGATGATATTTATGTTTTCTGATGCAAGTGTATTTAATAATGGTGCAACAAATGATGATCCTAATCATCCTCTTTTAACAAGAGAAATAACAAAAGAAGATGGTACCACATATATTGCATGGAATACATCAAATGTTACTAGTATGACAATGATGTTTTCTGAAGCAATATTATTTAATCAAGATATTTCAAATTGGAATACATCTAGGATGATTAACATGAGTTATATGTTTTCTGGAGCAAGTTCATTTAATCAAGATATTTCAAATTGGAATACATCAAATGTTACTAATATGGAAAGTATGTTTGTTCGTGCAAGAGTATTTAATAATGGTGCAACAAATAATTATCCTAATCATCCTCTTTTAACAAACGGTAATGCATGGAATACATCAAGTGTTACTAATATGATGAGTATGTTTTCTGAAGCAAGTTCATTTAATCAAGATATTTCAAATTGGAATACATCTAGGGTGACTGATATGGAAAAGATGTTTTTAGATGCAAGTTCATTTAATAATGGTGCAACAAATGATGATCCTAATTATCCTCTTTTAACAAACGGTGATGCATGGAATACTTCTAGTGTGACTAATATGAAGGGTATGTTTTTTGGTGCAACATCATTTAACCAACCTATAGGTAATTGGGATGTATCTAATGTTACTTATATGCAGTATATGTTTTTTGGTGCTAGGGTATTTAATCAAAATATTGGTAATTGGGATGTATCTAGTGTGACTAATATGAAAAGTATGTTTCGAGCAGCAACAGCATTTAATCAACATATTGGTTATTGGATAATAGACCATAATTGTAACATACAAAATATGTTCTTAGATTCTGGTGTCACAAGAGAAACTTTTGAAGGTAGAGTTTATGGTCAAAGAATAGCTCATTCCTTTGATCCTCCTTTACCAAATCCTAGGACTAATGAAGAATTAGAAATTTATAGAGCCAGACGTAGAATTCAAGATAGAAGTAGACTTGCAATAGTTGCTAATACATTATCTGAAGATTATATTATTGATGATAGTGGAAACCAAATTTCCTTTCGACCAATTCCGGAAATTATCAATGGAGAAATAAATATAGATTTTCCTGTAATTTCAGATAGAGAACAACTTAGAACTAGATTAAATGAAATTAATAATGTAAATAGACAATTTAATTTAAATAATATATATATTGATGATAATGGTAGAGAATTTGTTTTATTTATAATAGTAGACGGAAATAGATATCCGTTATTTAAATTTGATGAAAATAATAATTTGATTGTTAAAAAACCTTATAATTATTTAAATATTGACATAATAAGAAATATCGGTAGTTTTATGGGAGGAAATAATAATTAATTATATAATGATTATAAAAATATAAAATCATTATATATGTCAACTGGTGATATAAAACATAAAAACGAATTTTAAAGAATTAAACACTTTATAAAACACTATTTATAAATATACCATTATTCTTTTTTATTATTTGAAATTCAGGAAATAAATTCTCAATAAATTCATGCATATATTTATAACCATAACTTCGTTGATCAAAAGAAGGATCTTTAAGTAATAATTTCTCTTTTATTACTGATAAATTAATAGTATTATTCATATTTTCAATTGTTGATTTAATTGTATCTATTAAATCAGCAACAATAACTATATGAATTGATTTATTAATTTCGATAAATCTAAAATAGTTTGGATATTTATCTTTTATATATTTTTCAAAATAACGATATGTATTAGAAGAATATTTTTTTTTTGTATCATAAATATCTGATAAATTTTTTTTTAATTCAATAATATCTATTTTTTTTCTACCTTTAAATGAAGTAAATATATACCTTAATTCATTATTATTTTCACTTAAATATAGTAATTTATTAGATAATATATTATTTTCTTCGTCATCTATATTTTTTAATACTTCATTTGATATAAATATATCACATGAATTTTTTAACATATTTGGTGTATTTTTACTTCCAAATCCAAATACTTTTTTCCCTTCTGATCTAATTCTTTTTGTTACGTGAGAATAATCACTATCTGAAGATACAATAATGAATGTATTAATATTATTATTATTATATAAATCCTTTAAAATATCACAAATTAAATATATATCTGTTGAATTTTTTTTTGATAAATTAATACAATTTACTGACTCAAATGCATAATTGATTGATATTTCTCGCCATCCTTTTATTTCTGTTTTTGACCAATCTCCGTATATTCTACCAATAATTATTCTTCCATATTTTTTTATTTCCTCATGAATATAACAAAAATCTTTATGATTCGCATTATCACCATCAACATAAACTGCTATATTTTCTGATATTGCTTTATCTGACATTCTTAATTAACTAATTGCTTATACTTTAAATAAGTTTAAATATTATTCTAAATAAAATAATTTAATAATTATTCTTAACAAATTTATTAAAATAACCTCCTTCTTTACTATCTCCATATGCAAACTTAATTTTTTTTATATAATCATTTACTTTTGTAGAACTAATATTATACTTATTTATCATAATATCCTTAATCTTATTATAACTAGGCTTTTTCAAACTTAATTTTAATGACTTAACTTTATAATCATACATAAATATCTCTCTCGCTATCTTATAATTAAATTTTTCTGGTATCTTTAATCCTGTTTCATTCTTTAACATTTCTTCAATTGTTTTATACTTCTTTATCATATCTAATGCCCTCTTCTTTCCAATTTTAGGTATTGTCGCTGAATAATCACAACCTAATAATATACATAAATCAACAAACTCATTATATTTCAAATCTAAACCTTTCAATACCTTATTCAAATTAATCTCCTTAATTAACTTTGTTCCTGATAAATTTCTTAATAAAATTGGACTACCGAATGTTAATAAATCCATATCTTCACTCGCAACTCCATAAACATTCTTTAACTTAGATATAACCGCACAATACGGATCAGCTTCACTTTCACCCTCAAAAATTGGTATTCCAAATAAAGTTAATATCTCTTTAACTTCCTCTATCATATTTTTAGATATTGTAAAACTTCTTTTAAAATCTTTAATTCTATCTAATTCATTCTCGTACTCATTTATTGCTAGATTCTCTAATATCTTATCCTTTTTATCCTTTCGACCTTTCAATGTTTCATACTTTGATTCTGGAGGCTTTCCATCAAATACAAATACTGGTGTTAAACCATTCTTTAACATCATTAATGCCTTGTTTATTACTCCAACTATGTGAGTTGTCATTTTACCTTCATTATTCTTTAAATCACTACCTGTACTCCTAATCGCTATCACAAATTGATAAATTATCATACTAGCATCTAATACAATAATCTTGTTCTTATAATGACTGATTTTATGTTCAGTAATGGAATCAGGTGCATTCTCTTCTATTAGTTTATATAAGTTTTTAATTCCCATTATAAAAATTAATATTAATAATTCTTTAAATATATAAAAATAATTATTTTTTAAAGTTCTTTAACTATTAAAGAAAACTATTAATTTCATTTTGAACACATTCTGGAATTTTATATTTATTTCCAATATCATTTATAGCTAGGAATTGTTGAAATTTATTAAGATTAATTATTTTAGTTAAATTATTTTTAATTATAAATTGGAATATCGATTCATTATTATTATAAAAGTGTAAATCAGCGTTTTTATTAAGTAATAATTCAACTATTATTTGCTTTTGTCTTTTATATAATATTATTATAATTTAAAAAAAATTTGAAAAAATTTTATATTAATCTATAAATATAAAATAATTAACTATTATTAATATTAATATTTATTATTTTTTTAACACAAGAATTTAAAAACAAAATCATTATGATCAATGTTTCATGTAAGGTATATGAATCTGTATATAACATTCTGTACATTCTGTATGTAACATTTTGTGTGGTTTCCCCTCCTTGTAACTCCCTTGTGAAGTGTGTTTGTAAATATGTGTGTAAATATTGTGAAACTTGTGTAGGTATGTGTGTGACCTTACATGAAACAATCAATCGTCATAAAGACAGCAAATTTCAGGGAGAAAAAAAACTAAAAGGATTACCAAGTTCAAATGCCGAAGTTATGGAAAGAGTCCAAGCATTACCTGTCGAATTGCGAAAAATCATTTATGAATTTGATCCTACTTTTCGACGGAATTGCTTTTCTCAAGTCATTAAAGAAATACATAAGTTGAAAGAACACTGCCCAAAGTGTGATCGAATTGCTTACAATGGATTTTCGTATGCATCTTCATGTAGCTTTTGCTCTCAAAATACAAAACCTGTCTATTGGTGTCAAAGTTGTAAATTTCGCTGGTGTTCTCCACAAGTAGCAGAAGTCAAAAAATACAGGAAAACAGTTTCGGAATATTTAGCTTGCTTGTCTTTTCTAGAGAGGAAGAAACAGAGCAAAAGACAAAATACTTGGTGTAATCTGCCTTCGGAAAAATGACAACTTCAAAAAAAAATTTTTAGCAGTGGTAAATCAAGATGGTAATGCGTTACAATATGCTTCAGAAGAATTTAAATGTGATGAAGATATCGTTTTAGCAGCGGTAAAAACTAATGACAGTGCTTTAGAACATGCTTCACAAGAATTAAAAATTGATATAACAATCTTATCGACTGCTGTAAAACAGAATCTTCTTGCAATTAAATTTATACCAAAAAACTTACGTCAAAAATTACTCTAAAACTAATTATTCTTTAAATATTTAAAAAATAATTAATAAGATAAATTATGAAACTAGAACCAGAAGTTGAGTATGGTAATAAGGAATATAAATTAAAAATTATAAATAAAGAAAATGATAGATTAGAAAAATTAGCTTCTCAATTAAAATGGAGATTAAATGAAGGTAATGGAGAAGCATTATATTATATTGGAGTAAATGATGATGGTAGTGTGGTTGGATTAAATAGTGATGAATTAAAAGAAACTATTATGAATATAAAAAAGATGTGTGAGAAAATAAATAGTAAAATAATATCAACTCAAAAAATTAATAAATATTACGTATTAAAAATTAGATTTATTGAAAATGAGATAAAATCAAAAAGAATATTATTTATTGGACCACATAATGTTGGTAAAACAACTTTAATATCTAATTTAACAAAAAATATTAAAGATGATGGAAATGGCTTTAGTAGAAATTTTGTATTTAATCATAAACATGAAATTTATTCAGGATTGACTTCAAGTATTAGTATCGAAAAATTAAAATTAAGCCATAATAATTATGATTTAATTTTAAATTTAATAGATACTCCTGGTAATATAAAGTATAGAAAAACTTTATTAAGAGGAATAAATAAGTACTTACCTGATCTAATATTATTAGTATTAAATCCAATAGAAATAGATATTAATAATATAAAGTTTTATTTAGATTTATTAAATTTTTATAATTATGAATATAAAATTATATTTTGTAAGAATGATTTATATAATAAAAACAATAAAACATTTTTAATTAAATTTATAAATGATTATTTAAAGAAGAAAATTTCTGTGATTGAAATTAATAATATCGATAATTTAAATTATAATAAGATTTTAAAGTTATTTAATTTATGTAATGTAAATGATATTTTTAATAATAATATTAAAATTCAAGTTTGTGATAAACTAAGTATACCTAATTTAAAAAAGATTTATACTGGATTAACATTTGATGATATAACAATTAATAAAAAATATTTTATACATTCACCAAATTTTTCAAAAGAAATTATTATTGATAGTATCTACTTTAATGATAAATCAGTTAAAACAATACAAAAAAATAATTTAATTACTTTCACAATTTTTAATGATAATATTTATGATAATAAATCTGATTTAATTATAACAGAAAATAATAATTATATTAGAACAAAAGAACTAATTATAAAATGTGATCAAGATATTAAAAATAAAAATGTATTATGTATTTTTAATAATCAATTTAATAAACTCTTTATTCAAAAAATCGATTCTAACTTATACAAAATTATTAATATTGATCAATCCGATTTTATAAATATAGATTCAAAAATTATTATTAAAGATAATAATGAATATTTCTTTTGTTCAATTATTTAATAATTTTAATTACATAATAAGATAAAAAACTTGTCTATTTATTTCATCATCACTTAAATTTTTTAAATATAATTTAAAATATAATTTTAATAAATCTATGTTATTTAAATTATTTTTGTTAATATATTTTTCATTAATTTTATATGATATAAAATTAATTAAGTTTATATAATTATTAATTTCTATATTATTATCAAATTTTAATACATTAATCAAATTATTTAATTGTGTTATTTCCATAAATTTATTAACAAATATTTTTTGATCTACTGTAAATTGTTGTATATAATTTGTATTAAATAATAATTCTACCTCAATAGGTTTGATATATCTTAATAACTGATTTATAATTTCTTTTGAAGTTATAAATTTTGATAAATAATTTTTTATAACATTATTTTCATCAATATTTTGATATACATAATCAACTACTGAAGTTTGATTATTATTATAAATAATATTTTCTTGATTAGAATTTAAATTAGAATAATTATTCATTTGTAAATTATTATTTTGATTATTAAATATAAATGGTGTATTTGTAGTAAATGATCTTACATTATTATATTGTAAAGGAGGAGTATTTGATTGTATGTAAACTTTTTCAAAATTATTACTATTCATTATATACATAATTCTAACAATAATTAATATTTAATAAATCAATTTTTTTATATACTATAATTTACATTTATCTATTAATTTTAAAAAATTACTTGTATCTATAAAATAAATTTTATTATCTAATACATTAATAAGACATTTAATATTACTCATCTTAATTGATCTAAACTTATTATTATTAATTTTTAATATATCTAATATAATTTGTTTTATTTTAATATAATAATTAATTTTTAATTCTTCATTATTATTATAAATTAATAATTTTAAATTTTCTAAACTACTGTTATACTCATAATATATACTATTTAATCTTTGTTGATTTTCATAATTTATATAACTTACATTATTAACCTGCAGTTGATTTTGGTAATTTACATTGTTAATTTGCATTTGTTGGTTTTGATAATTTACATTGTTAATTTGCATTTGTTGGTTTTGATAATTTATACTATTTAAATGATTTTCTTGTACTTGTAGCTGATTTTGATAATTTACATTATTTAAATAATTTTGATGTATTTGCATTTGGTTTTGATAATTTACATTATTTACATAATTTTCATGTATATGCAGCTGATTTTGATAATTTATATTATTTACATAATCTTGATTTTGTTGATAGTAAAACATTTTATTAAAATTGTTTTATAAAATATATTAATTTTATCTTTTTATATAATTTATAAATAAAGTGATTCAAAACTTACAATATCTCGTAATATTTTGTCTTCCATATTTTCTAATTTTTCAAGTAATTTTATATATCCAAATGTTTCACAAACATATTTGATTTCATTACATATATTTAAAACTTTAATTATATTTTTTACAAAATTACCTTCATATAAATTTAATTCACAATTTTTATAAATTGCATCAACAGTACTTCCTTTTGACCATAAATAACAAGATTCTATAAAATCATAACTCAAATTATCAGTAGAGTCAACATAATATTTACTAGCTTGTGTATCTAATTTTTCTTTAATATCTTCAATTTGTTTAATTGATTTAATCATATTTTGTGTAATATCTAATTCTTTAGCATAATTATATTCTTCAATATTTTTTTCATTAACTAATATTGCGATAACACCAAATATTTCTTCAAAACTAAGGTTTTCTAAAATCTCAGATTCAATAATTTCAGTTAATAAAATTTCATCACATTCATTAATTTCAGCACCAATAAAACCTTTTTTTAATAAATCTTCTTTAGTTAAATCTTTTACATTTTTATCACTTTTTTGAATGTAATTTAAATCCATTAAATATTCTTTTGAAATATTTAAACCAAATAGTAAATCACTTTCAGTTAGTTTTCTTTCAAAATTTACGATATTTTTACCATCATTAATAAATTTATTTCTTAATTTATATTCTTCAGTAATTTTTTTATCTTCTTTTATTAAATTAATTTGATGTAATAATTTTTTTCTTTTATTACCTTTTGTGTTATCATATTTATACTCTAAATTGATTAAATTATCTATTTCTTCTTTTAATTGAGAATTATCAATTTTTTCTTTTAATAAATTATAATTATTTTTTAAAATATTTAGTTCTTGAAATTTAGTGATATCAATTTTTTTCTTTTCATCTCCTAATAATGATTTATCTAAAAAATTATTTAGGTTATAATCATCAGTTTGAACAACTTTTAATAAAAATTTGGTATTTAAAATTAATTTTGATTGAATAGATACAGCACTTCCTGTTAACATATTTTTAAATTCTTCAGGTTTATTCATATCTTTTAATGGAAGAAAAATTACTGTACCTTCTTTATCTTTACCTCTTCTTCCAGCTCTACCAGCCATTTGTAAATATTCTGCTGTATTTAAATTCCTAAAACCATTACAGTTTGAATCGAATTTCTTTGTTTCAGTAAATATAACACATTTAGTAGGCATGTTAACTCCAACTGCAAATGTTTCTGTAGCAAATAATATTTTAATTAATCCTTTTGAAAATAATATTTCTTGTAATTCTTTTAATGGATGTACTAAACCAGAATGATGAAAACCAATACCTTTCATCAATAATTTATATATTTGTTGAGTTTGACCTAATTTTTGATAATCTTTAAACATACCAGTTAAATATTTATCCATTATATTTCTAATTTCTCTAACTTCCAAATGACTAATAATATCTATATCAATTAATTTTGCATATTCTTCACATCGTTTTCTACTATATGAAAAAAATATACTCGGAAACATTAATCTATCTTCCATATATCTAACTAATTTATTTATTTCTTTAACAACTTTTAATTTACCTTTTGTTATAATTTTATTCATATCATTACTGATTTCAACATATTTATTATAATTAAAATTATTTTTATTATCCATTATTTTTTCTAATTCATTTTCATAAAAAATATTGTGAGTTAAAGGAACAGGACGAAAATTTGTTTTAACCATATCAACTTGTTTTCCTTTTGAAGCAATCCATTTTCCTAATTTTTCTGGATTATTAATTGTAGCTGATAACATTATAATTTGTATATCTTTAGGTAACATAATAAGTGTTTCTTCCCAAACATGACCTCTATCACGATCATTAATATAATGAACTTCATCAAAAATAACACAAAATAAGTCTTGAAAAAAATTATTTCTAAATAACATATTTCTTAAAATTTCTGTAGTCATAATAATAATATTAGCATCTGGATTTTGCTTAATATCACCAGTTAAAATACCAACAGAATCATATTGTTTTGAAAAATCAAAATATTTTTGATTAGATAAAGTTTTAATTGGACTAGTATAAATAATTTTTTTATTTTTAGATAAACCTAAAGCTATAGCATATTCAGCAATAGTTGTTTTTCCAGCTCCTGTATGTGCACAAGCTAAAACATTATTTCCTTCTTCAATAGAATTAATTGCATTTTTTTGAAAAATATCTAGTTCATATGGAAAACAAACAGGTGGATTTTTATTAATAAGATCACAATTATCATTTTTTAATATAAGGGACATTTTTATATATAAAATAATTTATTTATTTAAATATATTTTGTTTTCAATTTATATATGTCTATTATTATAATTCCTCATGGAGATTTATGTAATAAAATAATGTCATTATTAGGAGCAATTGATTTACAAAAAAAAACAAATAAAGATATAGAGTTATGGTATTCTAATCAATATATGGATCAATTATATAATGAAGATTTTGAAAAAGTATTAAATAACTTTCCTAAATTAAATTTAAATAAAATTAAAATTAAATTTTTCGATAGTGGTAAAAATAAGGAAATATCTAAAGAAAAAATATCAAGAAAAATTATTAATATTTATGATAAAGAACGATTTAATAGATTAAATACAATTCCAAATGAATTTCCTTTATTGAATTATGAAGAAAATCCTGTTATAATTGATTCATATATTAGAGGTTACAAAAATAGTAGTTTTCATATAATAAAAGATTGGTTAAAAGATGTTAAAAAATATAGGTCATATGATAAATTTATAGATGAAATTGGATTTAATTGGATAAATGATAATAAAAATTTGTGTATTATAAATTTACAAATTAGTGAATATTATGATGCTATATATAATAATTTTAATAATTAC
>MDSV01206313.1_pt1 | contig 12604 bp, 15 predicted proteins | sample 810851 | NCBI WGS metagenome assembly MDSV01 (sample SAMN05326640, study PRJNA326480) | marine metagenome | isolation source: seawater | place: Atlantic Ocean: North East | collected 2012
ACAATTTTGAAATCATTTAGTACATAAAAAGGGCGCTGATTTAACTGAATTGCGAGCGCATTAAAAAAACCGCTAAATAAGTTTTTTTTACCTCACAATTCAAAGCTTAAAATATGAATAAAACTGAGAAAGTAAAAAAAATTATTGTTAAAAAACCATTAAAGTTAGATTGTGGAAAAACTATAAAAAATTTTCCTTTGGCATATGAAACTTATGGTGAGCTAAATAGTAAAAAAGATAATGCAATTTTAATATTTCATGCTTTGACTGGCGACCAGTTTGCAACTGGAATAAATCCCATAACTAAGAAGGAAGGATGGTGGAATTATGCTTTGGGGCCAGATAAAGCAATTGATACTAATAAATATTTCGTAATTTGTGCAAATGTTATCGGTGGATGCATGGGTTCTTTTGGACCAAGCCATTTAGATGATACATCAAATAAACCAATTGGTACAAATTTTCCGGTCATAACAATAAATGATATGGTCAATGCACAATATAATCTTCTGGAAGAATTTAAAATTAATAAATTGTTTTCTGTAATGGGAGGCTCTATGGGTGGAATGCAAGTATTGCAATTCATTTCCAATTTTCCAGATAAATCTTATACTGCTATTCCTATAGCATGTACCGCTAGTCATTCAGCACAGAATATTGCATTGAACGAGCTTGGTAGACAATCTATTATGGCTGATCATAATTGGTTGGGTGGATTTTACGAGGAACATAAAAAGCTACCAGATAAAGGTTTAGCAGTGGCAAGGATGGCTGCACATATAACTTATTTATCAAAAAAAGGATTGCAAGAAAAATTTGGAAGAAAACTGCAAGAAAGAGATGATCTTAAGTTTGGTTTTGATGCAGACTTTCAAATTGAAAGTTATTTAAGATACCAAGGATCCATGTTTGTAGATAGATTTGATGCAAATAGTTATTTATATATTACCAGAGCTATGGATTACTTTGATTTAACTAAACAATTCAAAGGTAACTTATCAAAAGCTTTTGAAAAAACAAATTCTAAGTTTTTTATTATTTCATTTACCTCTGACTGGCTATATCCAACATCTGAAAATAGAGATATTGTAATTGCACTTAATGCTATTGGAAAAGATGTAGGATTTGTTGAAATTGACTCAGATAAAGGCCACGACTCCTTTTTGTTAGATATACCAGATTTTTTAAGTGCTGTTAAAAATTATCTAGATACATCATACAAAAAAATTAAATGAAAAAAGAATTTTATAAAATTGCAGAATTATTAGAAAAGAAAACTAAAGTATTAGATGTTGGATGTGGAGATGGTGAATTAATGAAATATATTTATGAAAATATCACTGAGGATGTAAGGGGTATAGAAATATCAAAAAACAATATTCAAAAATGTATAGCAAAAGGTCTAACTGTTATTGAGGGTGATGCTGAAAAAGATCTAAAGCATTTTCCTGATTCTTCTTATGATTTTGTAATTTTAAGTCAAACACTTCAAGCATTTTTAAATCCTGAACAAGTAATAAATGAGCTTCTTAGAGTTGGAAAAAAAGCAATTGTATCAATACCAAATTTTGGTCATTGGAAAGTCAGATTACATCTGCTTTCGAAGGGAACAATGCCTGTAACAGAAAATTTACCTAATGAATGGTATGACACACCGAATTTGCATATGTGCACAATTAAAGATTTCGTAAATTATTGTAATAAAAGAAAAATTAAAATTAATTGTCCAAATCTAAATTATATTAATTTTTTTTCAGAACTTGGGATATTTATAATAGAAAAATAAAATGAAAATTGAAGTTATAAAATGTTTACAAGATAATTATGCTTATTTAATAATAGATTCTAATAAAAATATTTGTATTGTAGACCCTGGTGAGTCTTTGCCAGTAATAAAATTTATTGAAAAAAACAATCTTAATCCAAAGTTTATATTAAATACTCATCATCATAATGATCATGTTGGAGGAAATATAGAATTAAAAAGAAAATATAAACTTAAAATAGTTGGGTTTAGAAACGACAAGGATAGAATACCAGGTATAGATATCACTTTAAAAAATAATGAAATATGGAAGTTTGAGAATTTTGAGGCAAAAATAATTCATGTACCAGGGCACACATCAGGACATATTTGTTTTTATTTTTATAAAGATTATAATATTTTTACTGGTGACACGCTTTTCTCACTTGGGTGTGGAAGAATATTTGAGGGTACTTATGAAGAAATGTATGACTCACTTTTAAAATTAAAGAAATTACCAAATAATACAAAAATTTATTGTGGTCACGAATATACATATAATAATTCACTATTTTGTATAAAATATGATGGAAAGAATAATTCTTTGCGAGAAAAAATAATTGAGATTGAAAATAAATTAAAACAGAACATGCCAACAATTCCGACAACAATTAAGGATGAGTTAGCCTGTAATATTTTTTTAAGAGCTAAAACTCTTGAAGAATTTTCAAAATTAAGAGAATTAAAGGATAATTTCTAATTTATTCAACTTGACTATAATAAGTCTAGAACTATATTCCTGATTATAAATTTAGGATAACAAAATGTCTTTTGCAGTAATAAAAACAGGTGGTAAGCAATATAAAGTTAAGGCTGGAGAAATACTAAAAATTGAGAAATTAGAGAACTCTAAACCTAATACTAAAATTGAATTTAGGGACGTACTTGCGTATGGAGACGAAAAAAATGCTGAGCTAGGTTCACCGAAAATTGATGGGGCTAAAGTAGAAGCTGACATTGTTGAAAATGGAAAAAATAGGACTATTTTAATATTTAAAAAAAGAAGAAGAAAAAATTCCAGAAGAAAAAATGGTCATAGACAAGAATTTTCTTTAATAAGAATAAGTAAGATATTTTCTAAAGATGGTAAAATTTTATCCGAGGCAAAGAACGAAAATAAAGAATTAAAAAAAAAAGAAGATAAAAAAGAATTAAAAAAAAAAGAAACAAAAACAAAATAATTAGGTAAATTATGGCTACAAAAAAAGCAGGTGGATCATCTAGAAATGGTCGTGATAGTGCTGGTCGAAGATTGGGTGTTAAAAAATATGGTGGTCAGCAAGTTATTCCTGGAAATATAATTGTTAGACAAAGAGGAACAAAAATTTTTCCAGGTCAACACGTTGGCATGGGCAAAGATCACTCAATTTTTTCTAAAATAAAAGGAACTGTTGAGTTTAAAAAAAGTAAATCTGATAGAACTTTTGTTTCTGTAAAACCCAATTAATAAATACAACATTCAATTAAAATAAGTTGTATTATGAAATTTTTAGATCAAGTTAAGATATTTATTAAAGCTGGAGATGGTGGATCTGGCTCACCAAGTTTTAGAAGAGAAAAATTCATTGAATTTGGCGGCCCCGATGGTGGAGATGGTGGGGGTGGCGGCTCAATAATACTTAAGTCTGAAAGAAATTTAAATACATTAATTGATTATCGTTATCAACAACACTTTAAAGCAAAAAGAGGGAACGATGGAAAAGGTAAAAATCAAACAGGAAAAGGTGGTGACAATTTATATTTAAAAGTTCCTCTCGGTACACAAGTTTTTGAAGAAGATAATAAAACTTTAATTTTTGATTTTAAAAAACAAAGTGAAATATTTGTGGCTGCAACAGGGGGAAGAGGTGGATTTGGGAATACTAGATTCAAATCATCTACAAATAGAGCACCAAGAAAATTTACGAAAGGTACAAAAGGAGAAGAGTTCTGGATTTGGCTTCAATTAAAAACAATTGCCGATATAGGTATTATAGGTATGCCAAATGCAGGTAAATCCAGTTTACTTGCCTCAATAACAAAAGCAAAACCAAAAATTGCAAACTATAAATTTACAACTTTAAATCCAAATTTAGGAGTTGCTTCTTATGATGATAAAGAAATAACTCTAGCAGATATTCCAGGACTGATTGAAGGCGCACATTCAGGGGTTGGTTTAGGTATTAAATTTTTAAAACATATTGAAAGATGTAGAACTTTATTACATTTAATAGATGTAAATGAAAATGATCTTATTAAATCTTATAATCAAGTAAGAAATGAATTAAAAGAGTACAGTAACCAACTTACAAAAAAAAAAGAAATTATAGTATTTAATAAAGTGGATCTAATAGATAAAAAAACATTAAAAATTAAAATAAAAGACTTTCAAAATATAACCAAAAAAAAGGTTCTTACTCTATCAACATTAGACAAGATCTCCTTAAAATTAATTAAAGCAAATTTATTAAAATATGTATCTTAAAAATTCAAAAATTGTTGTTGTAAAAATTGGTTCATCCCTTTTGATTAATGATAAAATGATCATAAGACAAAAATGGTTATCAGAATTTGCAAAAGATATAAAAAATTTAACAAAAAAAAATAAGAAAGTTATAATAGTTAGTTCGGGTGCTATAGCTCTTGGGTGTAAAAAATTAAATTTGGACAAAAAAAATTTAAAAATTGATAAAAGTCAAGCAATAGCCTCTATAGGACAAATAGAACTAATGAATTTATTTAAAAAAACTTTTAATAAAAGAAAGATAAACCTTTCTCAAATACTTCTAACCTTGGAAGACACAGAACAAAGAAGGCGAGCAATAAATGCTAAAAGAACTATAGATAATTTATTTGATATGGGTTTTATTCCAATAGTAAATGAAAATGATAGTATTGCCACTTCAGAAATTAAATATGGTGATAATGATCGTTTAGCTTCAAGAGTTTCTCAAATCTCTGGAGCGGATTGTCTAGTTTTGCTATCTGATGTTGATGGATTATATACTAAAAATCCTAAAATCTTTAAAAATGCAAAACTTATAAAGACAATAAAAAAAATTAACAAAGATGTAGAAAAATATGCAACTAAAAGTAAAAGTTTATACGGAAGCGGAGGGATGAAAACAAAAATAGATGCAGCCAAAATTTGCCAATTGTCTGGTTGTACAATGGCAATTGCAAACGGTTTATATTCAAGACCATTAAAAAAAATAATTAATGAAAATAATTGTACATGGTTTTTAACAAAAATTTCAAAGCTAGATGCAAGAAAAAGATGGATAATAGGATCAATATCTCCAAAAGGTCAACTAATTATTGATGATGGAGCGGTTGAAGCACTAAAAAAAGGTAAAAGTTTATTGGCTGCGGGAATCAGGAAAGTAAATGGTCATTTTCAAAAAGGAGATCATATAAAAGTCTTAGATAAAAATATGAAAGAATACGCGAGAGGACTAAGCTCATTTTCTTCAGAGGAAATATATAAAATAAAAGGAAAACATTCTAACAAAATAAAAGACTTATTGGGTTATGTCTCAAAATCTGAGGTGGTGCATAAAGATGATATGGTGGAAGTATAATGAAAAAATATTTACATTCATTAGGAATAAAATCAAAAATAGCATTTAAAGAGAAAATAAATACAAAAATAAAAAATAAAATATTAATTGATTTTGCGAATCTCATTAGAAAAGAAAAAAAATTAATCTTAAAAAAAAATTTTAAGGATGTACAAAATGCAAGGAGAAAGAAACTAAAAGATAATTTGATAAGTAGACTTGTTTTAGATTCTGACAAAATAAATCAAATAATAAAGTCAGTTAAAATAATAGCAAAATTAAAAGATCCAGAAAATATTATATTAAAAAAATGGACCAGACCAAATGGACTTAAAATTAAAAAAATTACAATACCAATTGGTATAGTTGGTGTTATTTATGAGAGTCGGCCAAATGTAACCTCTGATGTTTCTAGTCTTTGCTTTAAATCTGGAAATTGTGTTATTTTAAAAGGTGGTACTGAAGCATACTATACTAATAAATCTATAGTTAATTTATTTAGAAAATCATTAAAAATAAATAATTTAAATCAAAATTATATTCAGTTTATAGATATTAAAAATAGAAAAATTGTAGATTATTTACTTACTGACATGAATAAATATATAGATGTTATAATACCTAGGGGGGGTAAAAGCTTAGTTAAAAAAGTTCAGCAAAAATCAAATATCCCAATAATAGGTCACCTGGAGGGTATTTGTCATACTTTTGTAGACAAACATGCAAACGTCAAAATGGCAAAAAAAATTATTTTAAACGCAAAATTACGTAATACTGCAATATGTGGAGCTACAGAAACTATTTTAATACATGAAAAAGTTTCAAAAAAATCTGTTAAAAAGATCTTAGAATCTTTAGTGGAAAAAAAATGTGATATCTTTGCAGATAAAAAAACAAGAAATATTTTTAAAGGAAAATTGAGAATAGCATCAGAAAAAAATTGGTCTACTGAATATTTATCTTCAAAAGTTTCAGTAAAAATTGTTAAAAATTTAAAAGAAGCTATAAATCACATTAATAAATACGGTACAATGCACACTGATGCAATTATAACTGAAAATGAAAGTTCTGCTAAAAACTTCATGAAAAACGTAAAAAGTTCAATTGCAATACATAATGCTTCAACACAGTTTGCAGATGGAGGTGAATTTGGTTTTGGAGGAGAGGTAGGTATTTCAACAAATACTCTTCCGCCGCGTGGCCCTGTCGGTTTAAATGAACTAGTATCTTACAAATATGAAGTTATAGGAAAAGGACATATAAGAAAATAAATTGAAAACAACTTTTATCAAAAATATAGGAATTTTAGGAGGGACTTTTGATCCACCGCATAAGGGTCACATAAAAATTTCTAAAGAAGCAAAAAAAAAATTTAATTTATCAATAATTTTTTGGGCTATTACTAAAAAAAACCCTTTTAAGAAAAAAACTCAATTTACTTTAAAACAAAGGATAAAACTTTCAAAAAAAATTAATTTTAAAAATAAATTTATAAAAATTGATTGTTATGAAGATAAAGCAAAATCTATTAGGACATATTACCTTATAAAATATTTTAAAAATAAATTTAAAAAATCGAATATTTTTTTTATTATGGGAGCTGATAATTTAATTAATTTTCATAAATGGAAAAATTGGAAAAAAATTACTGATGATTGTCAGATACTAGTTTTCGATAGAAATCGTTTTAAAGCGAGGTCTTTAAAATCAATATCTTTTAAAAAGTTGAATAAAAAAGGATTAGAATTTATTAATTTTAAAAAAGTCGATATTTCATCTTCAAAACTAAGAAAAATTTGATAGTGTTAAAATAATTAATGGATAAAATATTAGAGCTTAAAAAAAACATTCTAAAAAGTCTAGATTCAAATAAAGCTTTAGATATTGTTAGTATAGATTTAAAGGATAAAAGTTCGATTGCTGATTATATGATTATTGCGAGTGGAACGTCATCAAGGCATATACAGTCATTGTCAGAACAAGTGCTTGAAAAGTTAAAACAAAATGGTCTGGATAATTGTAAAATCGAAGGTGCTGAAAGTAATGATTGGAAACTAATTGATGGTATAGATGTAATCATTCATATATTTAATAAAGAAAAGCGAAAATTTTATGAATTAGAAAAAATGTGGTCTGAATTAATACCAAAAGAGAAGGTTATGATATGAAAAAATATATATATTTTATTTCATTAATAGTTTTCTTAATTTTTTATCCAAAAATTTCTATCTCTAACTCTGAAAAAAGTATCTATCAAAAAATTGACTTGTTTAGTGAGGTGCTAGATAAAATAAATAGAGAATATGTTGAGGATGTTAACCAATCTGATGCTATGGATGCTGCTATAAACGGAGTGCTACAATCTTTAGATCCTTATTCAGCTTATATGTCACCTGAGTCATTAGAAAATATGCAGACTGAAACTAGTGGAAAGTTTGGGGGGCTAGGAATAGAAGTTAGTATGGAGTCAGGAGTAGTTAAAGTTATATCTCCAATAGATGGATCGCCAGCTTATGAGGCTGGTGTCAAAGCAGGAGATTACATTGTCAAAATTAATAATGAGCAGGTTCAAGGAAAAACATTATCCGAAGCCGTTGAAATCATGCGAGGTCCTGTTGGTTCAGATATTGAAATTACTGTTAGAAGAATTGGAGTTAAAAAAGCAATAGTTTTCAATATAACAAGAGAAATTATAAAAATTCAGTCTGTTAAATCAGAAATAATAGATAAAAATATTGGCTATATAAGATTAACCGCTTTTAATGAAAATAGTAGTGATCAAATTAAAAAAAGAATAGGCGATTTTAAAAAGAATGAGAAAATTAAGGGTTATATTTTAGATTTAAGAAATAACCCTGGAGGATTATTATCCCAAGCGATAAAAATTTCTGATTTTTTTTTAACAGATGGAGAAATAGTCTCAACTAAATCAAGAAAACAAAGTGAAAATAGAAAATGGTTTGCAAAAAAAGATGATATTATTAATGGAAAAACACTTATAGTTTTAATTAATGGTGGATCTGCATCTGCCTCAGAGATAGTCGCTGGCGCACTAAAAGATCATAAAAGAGCTATTTTACTTGGAGAAAATAGTTTTGGAAAAGGTTCAGTCCAATCAATTATACCTTTAAAAAATAAGGGTGCTATACGATTAACAATATCAAAATATTATTTACCATCAGGAAAATCTATTTCTGAAGTTGGAGTTTCACCAGATATTATTATTGCTGAGAATTCAGATGAATTTAGAATAAATACTGATACAGATAATCAGCTAGATTATGCTGTTAAACTATTAAATGGATAAAAGTCTAAACGTGAAAAGTCTCCCCTATAGAAATGGTGTTGGAGTAGTTTTGTTAAATAAAGATAATAAAGTTTTTGTTGCCAAAAGAATAGATAACGCAAATAACTTTTGGCAAATGCCTCAAGGAGGGAAAGACAAAGGTGAAAAAAATATTGAAGCCGCTTTAAGAGAATTATTTGAAGAAACAAGTATAAAAAATGTTACCTTAATCAAAGAAATTGATGGCACTATTTCATATAATTTACCAAAAAACTTATTAGGAATAATTTGGAAAGGAAAATATAAAGGTCAAATACAAAAATGGTTTATCATGAAATTTAATGGAAGAGATGATGAAATAAACTTAAAAACTAAAAAACCTGAATTTCTTGATTGGAAATGGATAGATATTGATAAAATTACAGACAATGTTGTAGATTTTAAAAGAGAAGTTTATATAAAACTGAAGGATGAAGTTAAAAAGGTGATTTTTAGTTAATGCTTATATTTTTTAAAACATCTATCTTTTGGGATATTAAAAATCTTTTTTGATCATCAATACCTTCATCTAATAATTCTTTTTCTGAATTTTCAATTGTAGTATTTATATATTCTATATCCATTTTATTTAAATTAAATATTACACTTGTTAAAATTGATAATGAGTTGTTTTTAAACTCAATTATTCCATCTTCTACATAGAATTTTTCTTCATTGTTTTTTGAAATAATCCTTATAACTCCAGGTTTTAAAAATGAAATAATCGAGATATGTTCTTTTAATATTCCCATTTCACCTTCATATCCGGGAACTATTACTTCAATTGCATTGTCATTTGATAAATATGATTTTTCAGGATTTACAATTTCAACTTTAAATTCTTCGCTCATTACGCTGCGTCTTTTTTCATTTTTTCAGCTTTTTCTATAGCCTCTTCTATTGTTCCAACCATATAAAAAGCTGCCTCTGGTAAATGATCATATTCCCCTTTACAGATTGCATCAAAGCCTTTTATTGTGGCCTGAAGATCTACAAGTTTACCAGGTGATCCAGTAAATACTTCCGCAACAAAAAAGGGTTGTGATAAAAATCTTTGGATTTTTCTTGCCCTTGCAACGGTTAATTTATCTTCTTCTGATAACTCATCCATACCTAAAATTGCTATAATATCTTGTAAGGATTTATAAGTTTGTAATATTTTTTGAACTTCTCTTGCTACTCTGTAATGTTCATCACCTACTATTCTAGGATCTAAAATTCTAGATGTCGAATCTAAAGGATCTACTGCAGGATATATACCTAACTCTGCAATCTGTCTTGACAAAACAGTTGTTGCATCCAAATGAGAAAAAGATGTAGCTGGTGCAGGATCAGTCAAATCATCCGCTGGTACATAAATGGCTTGTACAGATGTAATTGATCCTTTGTTCGTTGTTGTAATTCTCTCTTGAAGATTTCCCATATCAGTAGCGAGTGTTGGTTGATAACCTACCGCAGAAGGAATTCTTCCTAATAGAGCTGAAACCTCAGACCCCGCCTGAGTAAATCTAAAAATATTATCTACAAAAAAAAGAACGTCCTGTCCCTCTTTATCTCTGAAATATTCTGCAACTGTTAAACCTGTTAGTGCTACTCTAGCTCTAGCACCTGGTGGTTCATTCATTTGACCATAAACTAATGCAGCTTTTGAACCTGCACCATCTGTTTTTATTACTCCTGAGTCTATCATTTCATGATAAAGATCATTTCCTTCTCTTGTTCTTTCGCCAACCCCAGCAAAAACTGAAAATCCACCATGTGCTTTAGCAACGTTGTTAATTAGTTCCATAATTAAAACTGTTTTTCCTACTCCAGCTCCACCAAACAAACCAATTTTTCCACCTTTTGCATATGGTGCTAATAAATCTATAACTTTGATTCCTGTAACTAATATTTCTGTCTCTGTTGATTGATCATTAAATTCGGGAGCCGATCTGTGAATTGACCAAGTCTCCTTGGCTTTAACCAAACCTTTCTCATCAATTGGCTCACCAATAACATTTATTATTCTACCCAATGTTTCTGGTCCAACTGGCACTTGTATGGGGGCACCAGTATCTATTACTTCATCACCTCTTTTTAAACCTTCTGTAGCATCCATTGCAATAGTTCTCACACTTGTTTCGCCTAAGTGCTGAGCAACTTCTAAAACTAGTCTGTTATCTCCATTTTTACATTCTAATGCTGTTAATATTTCTGGTAATTCTCCATCAAATTTTACGTCTACTACTGCACCAATGATCTGTGTGATTTTTCCTTTTTTCATATTTATAAACTTTCTGCTCCTGATATTATTTCAATTAATTCTTTTGTAATAGCTGCTTGTCTACTTCTATTATACTCAATAGTAAGTTTATCAACCATCTCGCCCGCATTTCTAGTTGCATTATCCATTGCACTCATCCTTGAGCCTTGTTCACTTGCTGAGTTTTCAAGCATCGCTTTAAATATTTGTGTTGAAATATTTTTTGGAAGCAAGTTACTTAAAATCTCATCCTCATCTGGTTCAAACTCATAATTATCTTCACTTGATTTTTCCTCTTTTTCTGACGATTTTAAAGGTATGATTTGTTGCTCTTGAGGTATTTGAGTTATGACATTTTTAAATTTATTATAAAAAATTGTACATATATCAAATTCTTTTTTTAGAAAAAGCTCAATAATTAATTTTCCAACTTTATCAGCATCAAAATAACTTATATTTTTTGATTCTTTGAATGAAATTTTTTCAATAATTTTGTCATCATATTTTCTTTTTAACTGATCATATCCTTTTGAACCTACAGTGATAATTTTTAAAGTTTTTCCATTTACTAATATATTTTCAAAATATAACTTAGCTTTTTTTATAATATTAGAATTAAAACCTCCACAAAGACCTCTATCAGAGGTCAAAACTATGCACAAATGAACTTTTTCTTGGCCGGTACCAACTAATAACTTGGGTGCATTTTCCTTGTCAGTCACGCTACTAGATAAATTAAGAATTATATTGTTCATTTTATCAGAATATGGTCTTCCTTTTTCTGCATTATCTTGGGCCCTTTTAAGTTTCGCTGCTGCAACCATTTTCATAGCCTTAGTTATTTTTTGTGTTGATTTAACACTAACTATTCTTTTTTTTAAATCATCTAAACTAGCCATAATTCTTTATTTTAAGTTTTTTTTTAGATCTTTAATAATTTCTATGAGCAATGTTTCTGTATTTTCCTCAAGTTTTCCTGAACTTGAAATCGATTCTAAAATTTCTGGTTTTTCAGATTTACATTTTTCAAGAATTTTTAATTCAAAATTGGATATATCTTTAGTCTCTATATCATCAAGATATCCTCTAACACCGCAAAAGACTGAAATAACTTGCTCGGCAACTGTCATCGGGGAGTATTGCTTTTGTTTAAGTAATTCTGTTAACTTTGAACCACGATTTAATAATTTTTGAGTAGATGCATCTAAATCAGATCCAAATTGAGCAAAAGCTGCCATTTCTCTGTATTGGGCTAATTCTAATTTCATTGAACCTGAGACTTTTTTCATAGCTTTAGTTTGAGCAGCTGATCCTACTCTAGATACAGATAAACCCACATTTATAGCTGGTCTAATTCCTTGGTTAAACAAATTTGTTTCTAAAAATATTTGTCCATCTGTAATTGAAATTACATTAGTAGGTATATAAGCTGATACATCTCCGGCTTGTGTCTCAATAATTGGTAATGCTGTTAATGATCCTCCACCATGCTCATCGCTTAACTTTGCTGCTCGCTCTAATAATCTACTATGTAGATAAAATACATCGCCAGGATAAGCTTCTCTTCCTGGTGGTCTTCTTAATAATAAAGACATTTGACGATAGGCTACTGCTTGCTTTGATAAATCGTCATAAATAATTAATGCATGCATTCCGTTATCTCTAAAATATTCACCCATCGTACAACCGGT
>MDSV01050472.1_pt1 | contig 12602 bp, 12 predicted proteins | sample 810851 | NCBI WGS metagenome assembly MDSV01 (sample SAMN05326640, study PRJNA326480) | marine metagenome | isolation source: seawater | place: Atlantic Ocean: North East | collected 2012
AAGATCAAACTTTTCTTGTTTCAGCTTTCCTTTAATTGCATACCAGGCCCTGAAAGGAAGAAGAAACTCATTGAAAGCTCTCTGAATCAGGCCTACTCCTCTTGTTAATCCTGACTTAAAACGCCAAACCTCAACACCTTCGTAATAATCTACAATTAATCTAGAATCCTGAGACGGGCTGCCTGGTGTTATAACAACTGGTTTGTGACCACTAACCTTTAATTCTAAAGCTAATTCATGGAACATCTTTGAGTGTACTCTTGTTCCAAATGGTAAATATTCATCCGGTAGTAAAGCTATACGCATTGAAATTACCTTTCAAATAAATAATATTAACTTTAATATTTTTTCCAAACTACTCTGTTAATGTAATCTGTATAACTTTGAATTATTCTAACAACTTTCTTCGATACATTTGGCATAGAGTAATCGGCCACCAATCTCATCTTATGACTTGGGTCAGAAGATTGGACCTCTAAAATAGAAAGACCCTGTAAAACTCTATTTGTATCCAAGCCAACCATCATAACTACAGCCTCTTCCATGCCCTCTGGTCTTTCGTGTGATTCCCTTATATTCAATGCAGGGAAACTAAGAATTGAGGCTTCTTCATTTATTGTGCCACTATCTGACAAAACAGCTTTTGCATTGACTTGAAGATTATTATAGTCAGTGAAGCTTAAAGGACTTAAAGACTTTAACAATGGATGAAATTTAATTTGCTTTTCCTCAATACGCTTTTGAGTCCTAGGATGAGTTGATAAAATCACTGGAAGATTGTGCTTTTCAGCTACAGAATTTAGTACTTCTACGAGTTTCAAAAAATTCTTATCTGTATCTATGTTCTCTTCTCTGTGTGCACTTACTAAATAGAAGTTTCTCTTCTCTAAATGAAGTGAACTTAAAATCTCTGAGGCCTCTATTTTTTGTTTGTAAAATGATAAGACCTCGTAGATTGGACTGCCAGTTTTGATTATTTGGTCTTTAGGCAAACCCTCGCTGATTAAATACTCTCTAGCAATTGAGCTATATGTAAGATTTATATCAGCTGTATGATCAACAATACGACGATTTATTTCTTCTGGAACTCTCATGTCAAAACATCTATTACCTGCTTCCATGTGAAATGTTGGTATTTTTCTTCTCTTTGCAGGCAAGACTGACAAACAACTGTTTGTATCTCCAAGAACCAGAACTGCATCAGGATTTACATCTTCCAAAACTTTATCAATTGCTATTATGACTTTACCAATTGTCTCAGCTGCATTTCTTCCCGCAGCTTCTAAAAAATAATCTGGTTTACGTATATTAAGGTCATCAAAGAAAATCTGATTTAATTCATAATCATAATTTTGACCTGTGTGCACCAAGATGTGTTCAAAATGATTATCAAGCTGGGGGATAACACATGCGAGTCTAATAATCTCTGGCCTTGTACCCACAACTGTGACAACTTTTAATTTATTCATTATTGATCTCGTAAGCTATTGTATCTGGATTGTCTTGGTCAAAACATTCATTTGCCCAAAGCATAACAAACATCTCATCTTTACCTATATTTTGTATGTCATGACTCCAACCAGGTGAAGTATCAACAATCTCTGGTAAATCACCTGAAACTAAAATTTCTTTATATTCTTTAGTCAATATATTTTCAAATCTGAATTTTGCATTTCCTTTTATAACCAAAAATTTTTCTGTTTTCGTATGATGGTAATGCCCTCCTCTTATTACTCCCGGCTTGGCGGAAAAAAAAGAAATTTGCCCAGAATCATTCGTTTTGAGCATTTCAGCAAATGAACCTCTTGCATCATTATGATTTGTTATCTCATATTTAAAATCATCAGGCTCTAAATAACTTAGATAAGTAGAATACATAGCTCTCGTAAAACCTACTCCAACATCCTCCGTAGATAAATTAGCTCTACTGTCTTTAAATTTATTTAACAACTTAACTATCTCACCTACAGTTGTATGGTGTATATTTTGAACTTCTCTAAATCCTCCTTTCGGCATCGTTTCGTTAGAGACTAAACTTATAAAGTCATCACATACATCATCAATGTGTACTAGTTCAAGCGATGCGTTTTCATCGTTAATATCAATTGGCAGATCATGCACAATATTATGACAAAAAGTGGCAACGACAGAATTATAATTAGGCTTACACCATTTTCCGAAAACGTTTGGCAGCCTGTAAATGTAAGAAACTACCTTATTAGATTGCATATAATCTAGAACAGCTTGTTCAGCAGCTGCTTTACTTACGCCGTATGGGTTATCATGCTTTGCTTGAATAGATGAGGTTAAAATGATTGGTACTTTATTTCCTGTAGAGACGAGACTTTCAACTAATAATTTTGTTAAGTCAAGATTGTCCTTTAAGAATTCATTGTCATCTTCTGGCCTATTGACACCTGCAAGGTGAAAAACCCAATCTGCTTTTGAAGCCATCATTGCTAAGTCATCTTCATCGCAGTTTCGATCGAAGCATAGAACCTCATAATTCTTTAGCTCGTTAAGCCTAGTTACTAAATTTTTTCCAACAAAGCCATTTGACCCTGTAACTAGAATTCTCATATTAAGCCTCGTCTTGACTCGAATCTCTAGACATAAAATCACGAACGATATTGAGTTTTAGCAACAATCCTTTCATTCTTTCAACATCTAAAAGCTCACTGTTATGTGAGTTATAGTCTTCTAACTGATTGATTTTTTCATTCCCTTCGACAAAAAACTTGCCGTAATTCAGATCACGGTTATCTGGTGGAATTATAAAATAATGACCTTTATCAAGAGCTCGTCCCATTTCTTCTCTGCTAAGCAATGCTTCATACAGCTTTTCACCATGTCGGGTGCCAATTATATTTATTTCATGACCTTTTACTTCAAGTAAATCTAATAATGCTTTTGTTAAAACATCTATTGTTGCACCAGGAGCTTTTTGTACTAAAATAGAACCATTGCTGCCTTTTTCAAAAGCATAAAGCACTAAATCAACTGCATCTTCTAGTGTCATCATAAACCTTGTCATGTTTGGGTCTGTGATAGTTATGGGTTCACCAGCAAGAATCTGCTGAATAAACAATGGAATAACGGATCCTCTAGAGGCCATTACATTTCCATAGCGCGTAATATTTATTACTGTATCGCCACTTAAACGAGACTTTGCAACCGCTACTTTCTCCATCATGGCTTTACTGGTTCCCATGGCATTAATTGGGTACACAGCTTTGTCGGTACTGAGACAAACCACCCTTTCAACCTTACTAACCACAGCTGCTTCTATAACATTTTCAGTCCCCAGAACATTTGTCTTTACTGCTTCAAGTGGATAAAACTCGCACGAGGGTACCTGCTTTAAAGCTGCTGCATGAAATATATAATCTACATCACGTACAGCACTTATGACGGACTGGTAATCTCTTACATCTCCAATATGAAACTTAAGTTTTGAATTATTGTACTTCTTACGCATGTCGTCCTGCTTTTTTTCATCACGACTAAAAATCCTGATTTCATTAATTTCTGAATTTAAAAACCGATTGAGGACGGCATTCCCGAATGAACCTGTTCCACCTGTAATTAGGAGTATTTTATCTTTTAACATTTTTTGTTAATTTATTTGAAGATATTTTTAATACTTTAGTTTAGCACATCTATATTTTCTGTTAGGGAGTCAAATAGAGGATTTATAATGTTTTCTATTGTTATTAAAAAATTAAACTATAAGTAATAAATAAAACTTAAGAGATCAATCAACACATAGCTGTATTGATGTAAACATTAAAAGATTTTTAATTTGGGAACAGCTGAGACAAATTTTGTTCCTTTATTTCTTAAATAATCTAGCTCTTGTGAAATTTCATCTGATAAATTCCAGGGTAAGATCAAAACATAGTCGACATCTAGATTCTCTAAATAAGATGGATCTAAAATAGGAATATGGCTACCAGGTAAGTATTTATTTTGCTTAGATGGCGCAGCATCGCAAACCAATTCTAATAGATCTGGTTTTATTCCAGCATAATTAAGTAACGTGTTGCCCTTTGCAGCAGCTCCATAGGCAATCACCTTCTTGCCCTGACGTTTCTTTTCTACCAAAAAAGAAAGTAAATCATCCTTTACTTTATCTGCGTTTGATTGAAAATCTGTGTAGGTTTTTAAAGATCTCAATCCTGCATTCGATTCCATTTCAAGTATAGTTTCAACATTATGAGAATTAGGTCTGTCATCATCAGCATGGCATCCGAAGACTCTTAAGCTGCCTCCATGAGTAGATAGCTCTTCAACATCAAAAATACGCAATCCTGCCCTTTTGAAAACTTCCACAACAGTTTGTAATGACAAATACGAATAATGTTCATGATACACCGTATCGAATTGATTCATCTGAATTAAACTTAACAAGTGCGGGAATTCAAGGGTGATGGTGCCTTGTACTTTTAAAGTTAGTTTCAATCCATCTACAAAATCATTTATATCAGGAACATGAGCAAAGACATTATTGCCTAAGATAAGATCAGCTTTTTTCTTATCGAAGTTTTCTTGAGCAAAGGTTTTTCCAAAAAATTCTCGAATTACTGGAATCCCGAGTGCCTCAGCTGCCTCCGCTGTACTATCTGTTGGCTCTATTCCTAAACAAGGAATCCTTGCCTCGATAAAATTTCTCAGCAGATAACCATCATTTGAAGCTACTTCAATTACAAAACTCTTTTCATTTAAGTTAAGACGTTGAATAATCATTTTACAATAGTTGCTAGCATGTTCCAAAAAGCTACTAGAAATGGAAGAAAAATAAGCATAATCTTTTGTAAAAAGTTCCTCAGAACATGAATAATCTTCTGTTTGCACTAACCAACAGTTATCGCATACAAAAACTTTCAAAGGCAAATATATCTCCGAGGTATGCAGTTCTTTTCTGCTCAGATAAGCATTAGATGGTGGGGCAAAACCTAGATCAAGAAATACATGTTCTAAGCTAGAGCTACAATGACGACATTTCATAATTAATCTAAATAAGGGTGCTTTAAGTCTTTAGGTGAAATATTTGTTATCTCAAGAGGCCATTTTATATCTATTTTTTTATCAAAAGGGTTAAGACCGCCTTCGTATTCTTTAGAGTAAGGTTCAGAATGGAGATATATTAATTCAGTATTATCTCTTAAAGTTTGGAATCCGTGAGCAAAACCCTTCGGTATCAATAGCAATTTCCTATTATCTTCATTAAGAACTTCTCCATGCCATTGCAAAAATGTTTTTGAGTTTTTCCTAAAATCTACTACTACATCAAAAACTTCTCCATGCAGACAGGTAACAACTTTAACCTCTTCAAAAGGATTTGATTGAAAATGCATTCCTCTTACAGTTCCTGTCTTTTCTGTAAAAGAGTGATTAATTTGCCTAATAGGACCTTTTAAGCCGAATGAAGAAAACTCTTTGTCGCAGAATATTCTTGAGAATTGGCCTCTTTCATCAATAAACTCGTCTCTGGTGACGACAATTAATTTATCTAATTTTGTTTCTTGAAATAAGAAATTCATTATTTAGGATTAATATAGTTATTTATATCTTTTAAACAAAGTTCGACTGGGTTGTGATTATCATAAAAATCCTTATACCAATCTAAAGTGGCTAAAATGGAATCTTGAACACTCCACTTATTTTCAAAATATAATTTTCTTTTGGCCTTTGCAGTATCTAGACTTAAAGCTTGAGCTTCATAAGGTTGCATGAGACTCTCCGTGGTAATGAATTCATTAGTTCCGGTTAAAGAGACGATTTCTTCAACTGACAATGATTGATTGAGTGAGGGTCCAAAATTATATGAACCGTTCAAGTCGTAATTTTCATATTGTTTTTCAGCCAATGTAAGATAACCGAAAAGAGGGTCAAGAACATGTTGCCAAGGTCTTGTAGATTTTGGGTTTCGAATAACTAATTTCTCTTTAGCGTATATTGATCTAATTAAATCAGGGATTAATCTATCTTCAGACCAGTCTCCTCCTCCGATGACATTTCCTGCCCTAGCTGAAGAAATAGGAACTCTCTTTTCTAAGAAGAAAGATTTCCTATATGAATCAATTATCATTTCAGAAGCTGCCTTACTTGCACTGTAGGGATCGTGACCACCTAAAGAAGAATTTTCCTTGAAAGATACATTTTGATTTTCGTTATCATAAACTTTATCAGTGGTAATAAATACACCCGACCTAAAGCCTTTTATTTCTCTAAGTACTTCAAGTATATTCGCAGTGCCAATTACATTAGTATTAAAAGTCCTTAAAGGTTCTCTATAGCTTCTTCTGACTAAAGCCTCTGCTGCCATATGAATCACAAACTCGGGCTGAATTTCTTTTATAGCTTTTTCTACCTTTTTTTTGTCAACGATGTCTAAAAAATAGTTGTTACACAAACTATGTAAATTTGCAGATTCAAAGAGGTTAACAGATTCTTGATTCTCTAGAGAGAGTCCATAAATATCAGCTTTTAAATAATTTAATAAAACTACTAGCCAAGAACCTTTAAAGCCTGTATGACCTGTAATTAAAACTTTTCTTCCTTTCCAAAATTTTCTATGAAAGGTCCAATTATTATTTAATCCCATACTTTCCAGGGAGCTTGGTCAGAGCTCCAAAGTTTTTCAAGGTAGTTTTTCTCTCTCAAAGTGTCCATGGGTTGCCAAAATCCAGTATGTTTGTAGGCATAGAGATTTCCGCTTCGTGATAGTTCTTCTAAGGGTTCATTCTCCCATGTTGTGTTATCACCTTCTATAAGGTCTAAGACCTGCGAGTTTAATATGAAAAATCCTCCGTTTATTAAGGCACCATCTCCTTGAGGTTTTTCCTTAAACTCAATAACCTTATTATCTTCTAACTCCAAGGCGCCAAACCTGCCAGGCGGAATAACAGCAGCTACAGTTGCAAATTTAGAATGGGACTTATGGAATTCTAGTTCCTTAGAAAAATTAATATCAGATAATCCATCTCCATAAGTAAAGAAAAAGTCTTCATTCAAACCTAAGTATGGTTTCAATCTTTTTAATCGTCCTCCAGTCATAGAATTTTCACCAGTGTCAACAAATGTAATTTTCCAGTCTTCCGATCTATTATTATGAATATTTACTGTGTTCTTTTTCATGTCAATCGTTAAATCAGACATATGCAGTGAATAGTTAGAAAAATATTCTTTTATCAAATAACCTTTATATCCTAAGCAAATTATGAATTCTTGAAAACCAAAATGAGAGTAGCTCTTCATAATATGCCAAAGTATGGGCATTCCACCAATTTCAACCATGGGCTTTGGTTTCAGAACCGTCTCTTCACTTAGTCTTGTACCTAGACCACCAGCAAGTATGACTACTTTCAAAATTTTACCTCTTTAAATTCTTTAAAATATTTTCTGCTTCTTTCTCTAGTAACTCATGAGGAACGAAATATTGATTTCCTTCAAAAATCTTTTGAATCTCTAAGTTGTTTCTTCCGTCTTCTAAAAAGTATTTATCTACCGAAGATAGAATAACAGGAATCATTTCCTTTTCTAAAGCTTTTATAATTTCATCCTTAGTTTGCATATCAAAAATATTAATTCTATGTCTTTTAATTATGGGCCCAGTATCTATACCCTGATCCATTATATGAGTAGTTAAACCAATATTTTTTGGATCTTTTTTAAGCAAAGCCCAAATCCAAGAGTTCATACCTCTATATTCCGGAAGGATACCCATATGGCAGTTTAAGACATCTACCTGCTCTAAAAAGGATATCGGGACTATGCCACCACCTGCAAAAATTGCTAAATCAGGTTTGTTTGTCTTCATAAAGTTATTGATACTCTTGTCATTAAGCTTATTGAAATTAAGAAAATCTATTGATTTCTCAGAACAAAGTTTCTGAATTGAAGAAAATTTTATATTTTTTTGATAGAAATAATCTTGGAAACCAGATTTAGATTCTATGAATGGTATAAACTGTGTAATAAATTTTTTATATATCTTATTTAAGAATTTTTTTCTTTCAAACTTTATTTCTCTTCGAATACTAGCAAAAGTAAAATTATTTCTAACTAAAACTCCTAAAATTTTATAGTTAGGATTTAGTTCCTGTATGATTCCTGAACCTAACTCACTCTGATTTGTAGAACATATAATTATTATTTTCTTCATTTTTGATTTAAGTTGGCACTTAAATTACCTAAAACTGTTCTGTTTTTATTTCCATATTTCATTATCAAATTTATAATTCTTAAATCTAAATTTCCATTAGTAACCTGAGATCTGAGGATATCATTTAGAAGGGTTAGAGCTTCATCATAATCAGCTTTAAATACCGACTTTATTGCTGATTCAACTGAAATTCCATGATATTCAAAGAATCTTAAAAGTATTAATGCTGTTTCCTCATTCCATTTTTTACCCTTAAGATCAGCATTAAGAGATCTAAGTTCTTGGATAGTGTAGTGCTTTAAAATTTTTTTATGTGAAATACTCACTACATCAAGATGCTACTAAGTTATAAAGCACTGATTTGCCGTCATTATTAGATGTTGATTGAAAATTGATATAAAAGTCATTTTCTTCCTTCTTACAAATCTCTAAAACAGCGAATTTAAAAATCCATGGGAAAATATCCTTCTTATATTTCTCTATTAAAGTCCAGTCTTTTCCATCATTTGATACTAATAATTGAGCATATTCTGTTCTTACTGACTTTCCCGGTTCTACAGATACAGCGGCAATATAATAATCTCTTAACTTACATATATGCCAAACTGGACCTTCTAGTCTTTGTAATTTATTTATCTTTCTAGATTTTCTGTCATATGAAATCACATATGGCTCTTCTATTGGAGAATCCATAAGCCAAACCACTTCATTCTTAAGGAAAATTAGATCACAAGTTCTGAAAAGTTGACCTCCATCACCTATAATCTCAATAAGTTCAAGGTTAGAAGAAAATACAAACAAATGACACTCTCCATGAAAATCTCCTGTACATATCCATATATTGTTTGTGTATGGATCTCTTCTTATACAGTGTACATGTCTTGCATTTACGTCTCCAAATAAATCTAACTCCTTATAGGAAAAATTATTTAGATTAATTAAATAGAAAGGAACAGTCTGATTATTGCTAAAGCCATACTCGCCTATGAGAAGTTTGCCGTCTTCTAAATAACAGTGAGAATTAAAAAGTAAGTTTCTGCATTGTTTTAATTTGAATAAAACCTTAAATTGTTCCTTCTCCTTATCAAGGAGATAGACAATCGAGCCTCTAATAACGATAAAATTATTATCTCCTTCTTTTGAGGGGATAATATTACACTGGTCTAGTCTTAGAAGTCGTCTCAAGAGTCTTGAAAAGATGAAAATATCGATAAATCTAAAAGGCATCTTTATTTCTGTATCACTCTTTTTACTATGAAAAAATAATTTTCTACCCTTTGATTGAATTAGCAAACCACTTTCAAAAAAATGTGTCTTCTCTCTTTGATATACCTTCTTTTCTTTAAGTTTCATAAAAAATATTTAAATATTTACTAAAATAATCTCCAAGAACAATCTCATATCGAATCTTTAAGAATCTAATTAGGAATAAAATAGAAAAAAATCATCTAAAAATTGTTGAACTGTATATATTTCTTCACAGTCATATCTTGGTATAACCATAATCTTCTTATGAGATTTACTCGTATCAGTCTTGACATCAGCATCTATAACTAAATTTGGATTGGTTAATTTAAGAGCATTATATTTTTCCAAACATAAGTTCGCAAAGTTCTTCACGGTAATGTTTTTACCTTGAACTACATCAACAGTTATGCGGTCCTTTAGTGGGTCATCTAGCCACTTAGTTATAATTTCACCTACCTTTAGGTTAGAGGTAAATAATCTATATTGCTCACCTGAGCTCTTCAAGGTGATACTGTTATTGTTCTTTACTGAAATTGGAAATGCATATTGAATAATATCGGGTCTAGTAATTCTTGATTTATCTTTAGGAAATCCATAGATTGTTGGAACTCTAAGAGTTAAGTAATTCATTGAATATTTACCGATCAATTTCTCAAAAAGTCTTTCAGTTTTATGATGGAGTTCTGAATATTTACTTAAAGGAGAGCAAAAAGTCTTTTCACATAGATCTCTATTTAAGTTGCCAAATACATGAATCGTTGAGATATAAACAATTTGGGAGCATCCTGTCTTACCAAGACCATCAACAATATATCTTATAAAATCATTTGATTTGAAAACAGCATGATCATAATCATTAGAGACCTGCTCATCAGTGATTCCTGCAGCGTGTATAAATAAGTCGCAGTCAAAGACATCACTTGTTTTAAATTTCAAAGTTGACCTATCAAAATCAGAGGATCCGAATACTCGTATATCATGATTTTTAGCTAATGCAGAAGCTATGCCATTTCCAACCAGGCCATTCCCACCAATAATGTTTATCTTCATAGACTCAGCAAACAATCATGCCACTTTTGATCAATTGATTTGTCATCATAAGCTTGACTGGCATGTCTATGCCCTATGAGTCCATAACTACGTCTAAGCGATTTGCTATTAGATAATTCAAGGATATTCTCTCTCCAAGAGTCTTCATCCTTGGGGCATAATTCCTTTCCCGATCCAGTAAAGGCCATTTCGTAACTTGGTATAGGAGAAGTTATTGTTGGCAGAGCCATACGCCACATATGGATAAGCTTATTTTCTGGCTTCCAGAAATTCATCGAATTATCGAGAGGTAAAGGGATAATTCCAATATCACATGATATTGCTATCTGATTCATCATGTACTCACTCCATTGATAGAATTTAAACTGAGCATGTAAAGAAGGTGCTAATTTTTTAGCTAAGTCTTGGATATATACCTTTTTGAACATATCTCCATATTGATAAAAGCTTAAATCAGTAACAAAATGAAAGATAAAATTATATTCTTCATTTATAGGCTGAAAAATATCTTCAAGTAACTCAAATGGAAGAAAACTAGACCCTAATCCTTCCCAAAATATGTTTATGGTTTTACTTGTTGATAAATTATAGTCATCCTTAACTCTAACAGGAGTCTCGATTCCATAGTCAGGAATAAGTGCAACTTCTTTTGCCAGACTCTTTAGTAAGTCTGCTTGCGCATAATGCCCAACTATTACAAGATCAGCTGATTCACAAATACTCTTATAAGAATCTCTATAACTCTGTTCAAAGTATTTCTGCTGACCTGAGAGGAACTTGAAAGAACCTCTAAACTTTTCTTTTATTGATGACTCATCTGAAAGTAAAAACGGATCATTTGCATCAAAAACTAATCTTCTTCCATTCTTGATAGCCTCGCGACGCCAAAATGTTATATCTGCTGCAGGAGATAGTATATTTACCTCACCAAATTTCATATCTGTTACATAGTCAGAAAAAGTAATCCCATTTCTGCGAGCAAACCTAGGGAACCTCCTCTTATGTGCCGGATGACTCCATGCTTGATTGCTACCTCTTACATATGCATATCTACTCATGACTTAAATTTATTTTGGGCAATAATATTGTTGTAACTATTCTGATATTCGTCTAAAACTTTTGTTTTGCTAAAAATCTCTAACGATTTTTGGCGAATATAATTTCGATCGAATCTAGAAAAATTTAATGACCCAAATTCAATTGGCAAATCACCATCAATATCTACAACATAACCAAACTGGTATTTATTTGATAGATCAGCTGCCTCCCCAACATTATTATTAAGCAGTGTGGGCAGCCCACAACACCAATACTCTACTACTTTTGTGCCCAAACGCGAAAATGCGTCAAGTTGTGGAGGAAGAGAATGAAAACCTATGTCTCCAGCAGATAAATATTTATACAATGTTTTAGGGGATGCTGAACGATACATATATTCAATATCTAGCAGGTTATAATTTTCAAGGAACTCATCTAGTTCGTCAAAGCTATTCGATAATAAAAACATAAATTTAGCAGATTTATCAGATAATCTTATGAGGTTTATTAACTTAGCAAGATAGGATTTATTGAGGCCGTATAAACCAAAACTTCCGGAATAAACATATACTTTGCTATTTAACCAACCCCACTCTTCTCGGATTTGCTGTCTTGAATCCGGGCAAAAATAAATTTTTTCAGGATTTACTATTATTGGGCAATAACTGATATATTTATCAGAATACTGTTTTAGGTATGAAATCATAGATTTAGACACAACACTAACTCCAGCGGCATATAAAACTAAGTCTCGCTCTTGCTCTAACCAATAGTTATATTTCTTTGAATCTTCACTTATCTTGCCTGCTTGAACATATTCAAAAAGACTTAAACTTCGCATATCAAAATGTATATTTTTTAAATTTAAGTATTTGCAAACTAAGGACGGCAAATAATGCCGACAATGAACTACATCATACATATTGAGATTAACAAATAATCTAAAAATTAGAGAAATAAAAACAATATAAGCCTTATTTAAAAAAATTGAAGAGGTATAAAATCTCATAGGAGGCGATAAGGGAATTGATATAACTTTAAGTCTGGTCTTTATGACTTCAAGCTTAGATTTATTTTTAAAATAGTGAGAAGGCTTATT
>MDSV01169978.1_pt1 | contig 12602 bp, 11 predicted proteins | sample 810851 | NCBI WGS metagenome assembly MDSV01 (sample SAMN05326640, study PRJNA326480) | marine metagenome | isolation source: seawater | place: Atlantic Ocean: North East | collected 2012
TAGAGGCCATAAGACCTGAGAGATTTTACATGTATTTAACAACTAATGGGTACTACTTAGATGAATCTATGGCAAAAAGATTGGCTGAATATAAGGTAAGCAGAGTATCAGTCAGTATTGATAGCATGGATGAAAAAATTCATGACGAAATTCGAGGGCGAAAGGAGTCATGGAAAAGAGCTATAGCTGCATTGGAGCATGTAAAAAACGCTGGCATGGACCCATACCTAAACATTACAGTTGGGCACTATAATGCTAATACAGAGCATTTCAAAGAATTGTTGGATTATTCAAAACAGAAAAGATACAAAACGTTACTGAACGTTGCTGTACCATCTGGTATGTGGCAAAATGCAGAAGGTATTATATGTGACGATAAAGACAGAGAATATTTAAGAAAAATAAGAAAAGAGTACAAAAATTTAGTACGAAATATTTGGAACCCATTTGATAAAGACCATGAAAAAATTTTAGGTTGTACTACTGTTAATAGAGTATATGTGACACCTATAGGAGATGTTTTGGTTTGTCCATATGTTCATATAAAAATAGGAAATATTTTTGAACAATCCCTTAAAGAAATTATTGATCATGGCTTTAGTATTAAGTATTTTAGAAACCATAGTAATCTATGCTTAGCAGGTGAGGATAAGGAATTTATTAGCAAGTTTATGACTAAGAGTGGCCAAACAATTTTTAAACCTGCTTTAGCTAAAGATATATTTAGTGAAGAAGATTATCAAAATTAAATGCAATTAAAAGATAAGGTTGCTGTTGTTACTGGAGCTTCAGGCGATATAGGAAAAAAAATTCTTGAGGAGTTCTCAAAAGAGGGCTCAGATATTTATGCATTAGTAAGAAATACTGAAGATAAAGAATTTATAGAATTTACTGAAAATTTAAAAAAAAAAAATAATAATAAAATCAGGATCATTCATCTTGATCTTGAAAAAGAGGAGACAATAAGAAGTTCATTTGAGTTAATTAAAAAAGATAATATTAATATTGATATATTGGTAAATAATGCTGGAACTATAAGTAATTCTTTATTTCAAATGACATCACTTAAGTCTCTAAGAAATATTTTTGAAATAAATTTTTTTTCTCAATTTTTATTAACACAAATTTATTTTAAATTACTAGGCAAATCTAAAAATGGTAGTGTAATATTTGTTTCCTCTAATTCAGCAATTGAAAATCCTGTTGGTAGGTGTGCATATTCAGCATCAAAAGCAGCTTTAAATAGTTTAACAAAAACTATCTCTAAAGAAATGGGAGTTAAAAATTTAAGAGTTAATGCAGTATTACCAGGATTAACAGATACAAAAATGGCAAAAAATTTCACTAAAGAGGATGCTGTTGATGAATATTTAAATAATGTCGCTCTAAAAAGGATCGCAAAAACAAGTGAAATTGTAAATGTAATAGCTTTTTTAGCAAGTGATAACTCCTCATATATTAATGGTCAATTAATAACAGTAGACGGAGGAAGATAGTTTGGAAAAAACTTTTAATTTTAAAAAATCATCTGAATTTTCATTTAATGTTAGAAAAAAAATTCTTGAAATGTCATTTAATGCTGGATCAGCAAGTGCCCATATAGGAGGCGCTTTATCTTCATCTGATATTATATCCGTAATATTTTCTGATTTCTTAAAATATGACAAGAACAAAACAACTTGGAAAGAAAGAGATAGATTTATTTTAAGTAAAGGACATGCTTGTCTCGCATACTATGCAGCTTTAAATCAGATTGGTTTTTTGTCTAATGATGATCTTATAAGTTTTGAAAAAGATAATTCTGATTTAGCAGGACACCCAGTAAAGAATTTAGGTAAAGGTATTGAGTTTTCAACAGGTTCATTAGGGATGGGTTTGTCTATAGCTGTAGGTCTAGGTATTGCATACAAAAGAAAAGAAATGGAAAACAAAGTTTTTGTCATAATGGGTGATGGTGAATGCAATGAAGGTTCAAATTGGGAAGCATTAATGACTGCTTCTCATTTTAAATTAGATAATCTAGTTGTGTTTGTTGACAAAAATAATTTTCAACAAACTGGAAATTGTGGAGATATATTAAATTTAAATAATTTAAGTGAAAAATTAAAATCATTTAATTGTTTTTCGAGAGAAATTGATGGTCATAATCATAGTGAAATTTTTCAAGCTATAGATAATAATTTAAATTCAAATGGACCAAATGTAATTGTAGCAAATACAACAAAAGGCAAAGGTGTGAATTTTTTTGAAAACAAAAATGAATGGCATCATTCAGTTTTGACTAAAAAGGCTTATGAAGAAGCCTTGCAAAGTTTAAATGAGAATTATGGAAACTGATGAAAAAAAATTGAAAATGATGGCTACAATTGGCATGAGAGCCAGTTTTGGTTTAAGCTGTCTGGATTTTATAAAACAATTTCCTGATATAATGATATTAACTTCAGATGTATCCACATCTGCTGGCTTAGATAGATTTAGAAAACAATTTACATCAAATTACCTAGATGTAGGTATCTCAGAGCAAAATTTAATTGGAATTGCTACTGGACTTAGTTCTGAAAATTTTAAAGTAATAACAACAACATTTGCTCCTTTTCAAACACTAAGATGTTGTGAGCAAATTAAAGTAAACCTTGGTTATATGAAATCAAAAGTATTATTAGTAGGTTTGGCGTCAGGGTTAAATTTAGGAAATCTAGGCTTTACTCATTGTAGTATAGAAGAAATAGGAGTGCTAAGATCTATACCCAATATCCAAATTGTAGTACCAGCTGATTGTTTAGAACTAATCAAAGCTGTTGAATTTTATTTATCTAAATCAAAAAACCCTATTTACCTTCGTTTAACTGGTGGTGCAAATATAAAACAAATATATAAGAAAGATTATAATTTTGAAATTGGTAAGGCCGAAATTTTGAAAGAAGGTTCAGATATTTGTTTTTTTTCCTGCGGAACAATATTAAGCAATGTTTTAGAAGCTTCACAAATTTTAGAAAAAGAATACAAAATTCAATCGAAGGTAGTTAATATGCACACAATTAAACCAATAGACAAAAAAGCAATAACAGATAGTAGTAAATCAAAATTACATGTGTGTGTAGAGGAGCACAATGTTATTGGAGGATTGGCTAGCGCAATTAGTGAGGTAAAAGTTGAAGAAAACATTTCAGTAAAACAAATTAATTTAGGTGTAAATGATCAATATATTAAAAGTGGTAGCTACAAATATATGCTAGATTATTTTAATTTATCACCTGACAAAATCGTAAAAAATGTTATTAACGCACTAAAATAATGTCTAATTTAGATTTATATAAGCAAACTTTTATTTCATCTTTGTCTATAGATGAAAAAGTTTTTTCAGAAAAATTAGAATACAATGAGATACCGGAATGGGACTCAATTGGTCATATGACTTTAATGTCTGGTTTAGAAGAGTCTTTTGGCATAACTTTAGAAACTGATGACATAATTGATTTTAGCTCTTATAAAAAAGGTAAACAAATTCTAGAGAAATATAAAGTTAAATTCTAATATTTAACTTTATTATAATTAAGTCCAACATATGGCATTTTAAGTGGTGCATTTTCATTTTTCAAAAATGGAATTTTTTGTAACGGATTAAATCTTTCTGTTATTGTTATTCTTAAAGAACCTTTTTTTGTACTAGGGTAACCTGAATGAACCAGTGAAGAGATAAATATTATAGCTGTACCTGCTTTTACCTCTAAATGTTTTCTTTTAAATTTTCTTATATTTTTTTCTTTAATATGAGTATAATTTTTCGTCCAGGACTTTAAACCAAGTTTTGGATTTTCTACGTTGTGTTTAAAGTAGCCTTTCTTATGAGAATTTTCATAAACACATAACCCTCCTGTAGTTTTATTAGTATCGTATAAAGGACACCAAAAAACTATAGTATCTCTTGCAAACTGATTTGTTTCTTGATGAGCTTCTAGCAATCTATCATTTAAATCATCATGCACATGTATTGCGGGTCTTCCAGAGAATACAACATTTGTCTTAAAATATTTTTTTACAAAATTAATCATTTTTTTTTTATGAAGAGTTTGTAAAAGATCGATATTATAAGGAGCTATATCGTACCAATTTCCCTTAAGTTTTGGTTTTTTATCTCTTATATTAAAATATTTTTTTATTAAATTAGTATCTTTCTTTCCATCAATATAATTTAAAGTTTCCAGCAAAGTACTTTTGATTATTTTTAAATCATTTTTGTTTAAATAGTTTTTAAAGACATAATAACCTTGTCTTTCTATGTTACTTTTAATTGTTTTATAGTTCCACATATTAAATTAATTGATAATAATTTGTAAAAGTTATTTTAATTAAATTTACTATTAATACTTTTTTATAATAGTAAAATGAGACTTATAAATCAGCAATATTTACAAATCCATAAAAATTATATCTTTTAAAATATTAATTTAATCAACAATTCTTTGATTTTTTCAATATTAATTGTCTTTTTTAATGTTTGAGATCTTTAAAAAAAAATTTAACATTTTTAAATTCAGTTGATTTTACCACTATTAATAAAGTAAGTTGATACTACTATTTTTAAATATCTTACCAAATAATGTTCAATTTAAAATAAGATGATATTTAAATTAAATTAATAATTTATTTAAGTAAGGCATGATAAATCAGTTCATAAAGTATATTATAAAATCAAAATGGAAATTTTCTAAACCCGAATACAAACCTCTTTTGTTAGTTGATGGTCAGTTCGATCCTTTAAAATATTATTTTAATAAATCACATTACAATATTTTATATAGAAGAGGAGAAGAAATAAATTTTGTAGTTCTTTTTAAGTGTTTAATAGAGTTAGATTTTAAATTTAAAAATTATATTTTAAATTACATTAAAATTGCAAAACCCAAGTTGTTAATTACTTCAATTCATAACTACGTCGGTTTTTATAAATTATCAAAACTTACTGGTGTTAAAACTATGTTTATACAAAGTGGGATTGTAACTAAATGGGGGGATTTATTTGGAAATAAAAAAATTATCGATAAAAGAAATAAGAAAATTTTCAAAGTTGATTATATGTTAGTTTTTAACTCTTCTTATGGAAAAGAGTTTAGTAAATTTATTTCTGGAAAATACTTTGTGATAGGATCTTTTAAAAATAATTTAATTAAAAACAAATATAAAAAAAAAAAAGAAATATTATTTTTATCAACATATAAATCTTCAGAACATAGCTCAGAACTTATAAACGGTATTCCTTCATATAAATTTACTCAGAACGACAGAAAATTATTATTAAGAATAATTGAGTTATGCAAAAAAAATAATCTCAAAATGAATGTTTTGGGCAAACAAGTATCGCTTGAGGAAAGTCTAATGGAAAAAAAATATTATAAAAAAATTTTTGAAAATGAATTAAAATTCATAAAAAATTTTCCTGGCAGAGAAACTTATAAAATTATTAGAAGGTTTAAATACGTTCTTAATATTGACTCTACACTTGGTATTGAAAATTTTTCCTCTGGAGGAAGAACGGGTTTTATATTTGTCAGGCCATATGAGAGTATTATTAAGTCAAGAGCATTTGGTTATCTCGAAAAGCTGGGAAGGAAAGGTCCTTTTTGGACTAGTTTTAATAACACTAAAGAGATAAGCAGAATTTTTAATTTTGTAACAAAAACTAAAGATAAGAATTGGAAACAGGTTAATAAATTTTATTTAGATAGTGTTATGCCGAATGATAAAAATAATAAGACTTTTATTTCAATTCTTAAAAACGAAATTGGTTTAAAGTAAAATAAATATAAAAGCTATTAAAATAATTTCATGTGATTTTATTTATGAGAATTCAGAAATTCATTTAACAAGTTGCTTAAAATAATTAAGTTTTAAAAGATTTAAAAACCTTTAAGAAACAAAACAATAGAATAAAAATTAAGTACAATTAATTTTTACAATTTATTTTCATTATCACAATAGATTAAATATTTTTTTATTAAGCATTGTAAATTGTGATAATTTAATTATAATTTAACCAATATATTTAACAATTTGTTTATTATCCTAATTATTAATTATAAAATAAAAAATACTAAATGGACCAATCTAACTTAAACTTTTTTCTAAACGAAAATATTCAAATTAATTTACAAGGTTTTGTAATAAATCTTATTTTAACATTAATTTTATGTTTTATCTTAAGATATGTTTATATAAAATTTTCAACTACACTTTCAAATAAATATGAATTTTCAAAAAATTTTGTAATTTTAGGGTTAACAACATGTATTGTAATTACTATAGTTAAATCATCTTTAGCATTATCACTGGGCTTAGTCGGAGCTTTATCAATAGTAAGATTTAGAGCTGCTATTAAAGAACCAGAAGAATTAATTTACTTATTTTTAGTAATTGCCATAGGATTAGGAAATGGTGCAGGGCAAATTAAAATTACTTCTATTGGTGTATTACTTTCTATTTTAACTATTGTTTTCTTCTCAAAAAAAAAAATTCAAACCACAATTAATCAAAATAATTCTTTACAAATGTCAATAAGTATAGAGGAAAAAATAAGTGAAAAAGATGTCAATACTTTAATTAAAAAAGTTAATTCAAATACATTAAGAGCAAATTTAATCTCTATAAATAAATCATCAAATTTTTTTTCAGTAAATCTTGAGATAGTAGTAGAAAATTTTGATATGTTAGAAAAAATAAATTCAGAAATAATTAATTTACATCCAAAAGCAAACATTTCAGCAGGTAAAGATTTTAATGTTTCTTTATGAAATTGAAACCATATCAAGAAAAAAAAAATTATTTTAATAGATTCCTAAAAATATATTTTTATTTAAGTGTATTATTAATTTTATTATCACCTTTTGTAATATACCAAACTGGGCTTTGGAATAAATATAAACTTGAATTTGTAAAAAGAATTCATCTTAATGGTATGTCTAATTATAAATTTATTCCCAATATAATTATTTTAGTTACATCAAATATGTTAAATAATATTGAGAAAACAGTTGACCTCAATATTAATCAAGAAAATTTAATAATTCTTGAAAATAACAGGGAAAATAAATTAAAAAATCCTGAAACATCATGGGAGGAAGTGGAAGGTTTTTTAATTTCAGAAAATAATAAAAAAATTGACACCAATATTAGACTTAAAGGTGATAGATTGTTTCATTATGAAAATAGAGATCATTCTTCATACAAAATAAACACTAAAAGTGAAACATTTAATAAATTAAGTAGTTTTTCAATTCAAAAACCTAGAGCAAGAAACTATATACATGAATGGATCTTTCATAAACTTTCAAGACAACTTAATGTAGTTAGTTTAGATTATGAGTTTGTTAAGTTTAGACTAAATGGTGAAAATCAAGGCTTATATGTAATTGAGGAAAGTTTTAGTAACAACCTTCTTGAAAAAAATAAAAGAAGGGCTGGACCAATATTTGGTTTACAGGAAGAATTTGAAACTGCAAATTTAGAAAACGTAGTACTTGATCCTTATCAAATAAATTTTTGGGAGCGTCCAGAAAATTTAAATCTTTATTTAGATTCAAAAAAAAAATTATTAAAATTCTTTAAAAAAGAAATAAATTTAGAAGATTTATTTGATATAGAAAAATGGAGTGCATATTTCGCATTATGTGACTTACTGAATACACATCATGGTGTACTTTTAAAAAGTGTAAAATTTTATTACAATCCAATAACTCAAAAATTTGAACCAATTGCTTTTGATGGCCATAAATTACCAGCTTATGATCCCAGTCCCATTATTGATGAATTAAATCTTTATGACCATAGATCTTTATTTTTAAAATCTGTCTTCAATGCAAAAAATATTAATGATGATAATATAGATGCAAAAAATTTTAGTGATTTTTTAAAATTATTTTTTTTTAATGAAAATAATAAAATTAATGAAATATTTTTCCAAAAATATGTTCAAAATTTAAAAGATATTACTAATAAAAAATTTTTAGATGATTTTTTTAAAAAACACCAAAATGAAATTGATAAAATAAACTCTAAGATTTATTTGGATGGTTTTCAATTTGACTACAATACCGGAAGAAAAAAAGGTCTTGGCATCTATTACTTTGATAAGTCGAAAATTTATGAAAGAGCGATTAAAATTAATGAATTATTTGAAATTAATTTAGATAAAATATCTATTGATGATTATAAAGATCAAATAGTTTTAAATAATTTAGATTTCAATAATTTACAACTTCAGGTTAATCAAATTTTTTGTAAAGGAAATAGGAATATTTCGGTTAATCAAAACCTAGTTCAACATCTTTTAATAATCAAAAAAAAAAAATCAGATTTAGAAAATTTAAGATGTGATAAGGTTATATTTGTAAACAGATTTACAAATGAAAAATTTGTTAAAAAAATCTCATCAAATTCATATTTGGAATATAAATATGAATTAGAAAATTATAAGAAATTTTTCAAAATTGTAGGTAAAAAATTATATTTAAAAAATGATAAACAATTAATTGACTTTAATATCAAGATACCTGATGGATACGAAGTTAATATATTTCCAGATCAAAAAATAAATTTGATTAATAATGCTTTTATATTTTCATACTCTAATTGGAAAGTCATTGGTGAAGAAAACAAACCAATTTTAATAAATGGTCTCCCCAATAATTTTGGTGGTGGTATATTTATAATGTCATCTAAGGATAATATTTTTAAAAATGTTAATTTAGAATATTTAAATGGTCCTGATATTCATAATTATTATAAAGATGGTTATATTTTAGCTACATTCCCAAATGATAAAACTAAAAATTTTTTTTATAATTATATATATGACAAAAATTATTCAAATAATTTAAATAATATAAGAATATTTGGAGCTATTAATTTTTTTGACACAAAAGTAGAAATCAAAAATATGAATTTCAAAAATCTTTCTTCAGAAGATTCATTAAATATAATTAATAGTAGTTTTGATGTAAGAAATTTAAATTTTGAAAATATTAAGTCAGATGCAATTGATATTGATTTTTCCAATGGTCGTATTTCTGAAGTTAATTTAAAAAATATTGGTAATGATGCTTTAGATTTTTCAGGATCAGAAGTAATTATCAATAACATCAATTCAGCATTTGTTGCAGATAAAGTAATTAGTTCAGGAGAAAACTCAAAATTAAAAATAAACAATCTTACATCGAAAAATGCCTTTATAGGTATCGCAAATAAAGATGGATCAAATTTAGTTGCTACAAATCTTAGTTTTGACAATGTTGAAATATCTTTTGCAAGTTATTTAAAAAAAGATATTTATGATCAAAGTTTTACAGATGTAAGCAATTTTAAGTCTATAAATACAAAAAAAATGTATTTGTTAACAAAAAATTCTAAATTAATCTTAGATCAAAAAAAACAAAAAAATAATATATCAAACAAAATTATTAATAGAATTATATATAGAAAAGATAAAAGTCTTATTAATTAAATGACAAAAAAAATATTAATTATTTGCTTTTTTAATTTTTTATATTGTCTCAATTCGCATGCTATTGAGAACTTTTTTAAATCAATTAATCCGATTAATGATGATAATTCAATTAATGTATTTATAGAAATAAGCGCAGGCGATACATTTAAGCATCAATTATCTAAAGAAACCTCAAAATTAGAATTAGAATATGACCAGGCTGGAGAGAGAAAAATTAAATATTTACCATATCCATTTAATTATGGAGTATTGCCACAAACTTATGAAAGTATAGAAATTGGAGCTGATGGTGATCCATTAGATGTGATCTTAATAGGTCCAAGAAAAAAAAATAATAATTTATACAGGGTCGATTTAATTGGTATTTTATATTTGAATGATGGTAATGAGATTGATAACAAAATCCTGGCAATTGATAATGAAGAAATTTTTACAGATGTAAAAAATATTGAAGATTTAAATTTAAAATATCCTGGTATAATTGAAATAATTAATATTTGGTTAAAAAATTATAAAGGTGGAGATGTATTAATTGGAGATATTAAAAAAAAGAAAAAAGCTCTTAATTATATTAAGGAAAGCAGGAACAGGTATTTGAAAACTAATGGAAACTAGGTTTGAAAGAAAATGGTTGTTGCCATTTGAGTTATATAATGAATTGTATTTTGCTCTAAAAAAATCAGTTTTCCAATTTGAGGAACAATTTAAAGTAAGAAATGTTAATTCAATTTATTTTGATGATTTTTATCTTAATTCCGTTTATCAAAATTTAGATGGTATAGCAGACAAGCAGAAACTTAGATTAAGATGGTATAATAAGGAGTATTTAATTAGTAATCCAGCCTTAGAAATTAAAAAAAAGGTTGGTTTTTTGGTTAGAAAAAAAACTTATAAATTAAATTTAGAAAAAAATTTTGTTTATGATTTTGATATTTTTAAATTAACAACTTTATTAAAAAAAAAATTTCCACTAATAGCGTCTTTTAATCCAATTAGTTCGACGCATTACAAGAGATATTATTTTATTTCAAAAGATAGAAATGTTCGCGCAACAATTGATACTGATGTGGGTTATTATCAAATAAAAAATTTTAGAAAAAAAAATATAAAAAAAAAAAAAGAAAGAAAAATAATACTAGAGTTAAAATATAATAAAAATCTAGATAGTGAAGTTAGAAATAAGTTAAACTTAAACAATAGTTTAAGATTTTCTAGAAATTCTAAATTTATTAACTCTATTTTTGATATATATTAAAATTAAATCTTATTTAAAAGTAAAAGATTAATTATGGGTACTAAGAAATATTATAATTTAGCAAAAGGTAAACTTTTCAAAATATGTAGAAGTATAACTGGAAACGGTATAACTTTATCTTTAAAAATAATAAAAAGACAATTTTCAGAATTTAAAATAAAAAAAATTAAATGTGGAACAAAAGTTTTTGACTGGAAAATTCCTCCTGAATGGAATGTTTATAATGCTTATGTTCTAGATGATAAGCAGAAAAAAATTATAGATTTTAAAAAGAATAATCTTCACTTAGTTAATTTTTCTATTCCAGTAAAAAAAAAAATTAAAAAACAAGATCTTTTAAAAAAAATTTATACCTTAAAAAAACAACCTCAGGCCATTCCATATGTAACATCCTATTACAAAAAAAATTGGGGATTTTGTGTTTCACATAATTATAAAAAAAAAGTTTTAGATAAATATAATAACAATTCATTGTTTGATGTTAAAATTGAAACAGAATTTAATTTTAGAGGAAATTTACGATATGGGGAATATTTTATAAAAGGAAAAAAAAATAAGGAGATTTTAATTTCAACTTACTTATGTCATCCTTCCATGGCAAATAATGAATTATCAGGACCCATAGTTGTAATGTCTTTAATTGATTATTTTAAAAATAAAAAACTTAATTATGGAATTAGATTTGTTATCATACCTGAAACTATAGGCGCAATTTCATATATATCGAAAAATTTAAATAAATTAAAAAATAACGTATTTTGTGGATTTAATATTACATGTGTAGGGGACTCACGAAATTATACATTTATTAAATCAAAATATGAAAATTCCCCATCAGATTATTCAATTGAAAAAATTTTAAAAAGCAAAAAAATCAAATATATTAAACAAAGCTTTCTTAACAGAGGCTCAGATGAAAGACAGTATAATTCCGTGGGTGTAAATTTAGGTATTACTACTTTTAGTAGATCAAAATTTCATGAATTTCCAGAATATCATACATCTTTAGATAACTTTGATTTTGTTTCACTTAAAGCTTTAAATCAAAGTTTTAATATTATGAAAGAATCTATAGAGTTAATTCAATCAAAAATTTATCCTAGATCTAGGGTGCTTTGTGAACCTTTTCTTACAAAAAGAAAATTATATCCCGAGATAAATATTAAAGGAAGAAAATTTAAAGACAGAACAACATTAATTTTAGATTTTTTGCAGTACAGTGATGGTAATATTGATCTGAAAAGAATATCGGAAAAAATTAAGTGCAAATATAGCGAAGTGCAACAAATTTATAAATATCTTTTAAAACTTAAATTAGTTTATTAAAAAATAAAGATAATTTTATAGATAAATATTATGTTTAATAGAATAATTTATATTATTAAAAATTTTCATAAATTACCTTTAAAAATTTATAACAAATTAAAATTTAATTATTATAAAAGCTTTGTTGATAAAGATGTTTTTATTAATCAACAAATTGAAAATTTTTCAAATGTAAACTTAAATTGGGGAGAGGGTAAAAAAAAATTAGATGAAATTAAAAAAAACTTTAATATCCAAAGTAGGGAAATGTCATCTGAACATGAAATAGTTTTTTCTTCTATATCTCTAAATAAAAATTATGAAATCAAAGAAATATTAGAGATAGGGACTTTTGATGGAATTAATGCTTTATTGTTATCAAAAATTTTTCCAAACGCAAGAATAGATACAATTGACTTAAATTATGAAGATTATAATTTCAAAAATTTTTATAATAGGGAAAATAAGGTTAAAAAATTTGTTAAAAATCGGAATGATATTATTGCAAAAAGTAACAACATAAATTTTATTGAAATGAATTCA
>MDSV01199776.1_pt1 | contig 12602 bp, 13 predicted proteins | sample 810851 | NCBI WGS metagenome assembly MDSV01 (sample SAMN05326640, study PRJNA326480) | marine metagenome | isolation source: seawater | place: Atlantic Ocean: North East | collected 2012
AACGCAAATATCCATTATAGAGAAGCAAATAACACTTCCTACCATGTACAATACGCCTATTTGATTTTGTGTTAACAATTTATTATCCTCATGAGATTATAATAAATAATTTATGCAGAAATGTACACTCGCTCTAGGCTGCTTCTGGAAGCCTGAGGAAAACTTTAAAAACAAATCCGGTATAATTGAAACAGAAGTCGGTTATGCTGGGGGGCACGACTCTAGGGTTTCTTATGAAGAAGTTTGTAAAGGTAATACTGGACATGCTGAAGTAGTAAGACTTACTTTTGATGAAAAATTGATTTCTTTTAGTAAAATTGTAGATTTATTTTTTAAAATGCATGACCCCACCCAAGAAAATATGCAATTTCCAGATGTTGGACCGCAATATAGAAGTGAAATTTTTTATGAGACAGAGGATCAAAAAAAACAAGCAGAAGAAATTTTAAATAAAAAAAATCAAGAATATGATGGAAAAATTAAAACGAATATTTCAAAAATTAAGAATTATTGTAAAGCTGAAGAATATCATCAAAAATATATAGAAAAAAATAGATAATGAGAAATTTAGTTTCTACAGACTGGCTTGCAAATAATTTAGAAAATGTGAGAATTTTTGACGGTAGTTGGCACCTACCCAGCGCTAATAGGGATTCTTATGATGAATTTAAATCCTCTCATATAAAATATGCAAATTTTTTTGATATAGACAAATATTCAGATCAAAAATCCGATTTACCACATATGCTGCCTAAAAAAAACAGATGGGAAAAAATCATCTCTGAATTAGGCGTAAAGAATTCTGACCATATAATTATCTATGATAATTCTGATGTAATAAGTTCTTGCCGGGTGTGGTACACTTTCTTATATTTTAATCATGATCCAAATTTAGTTTCTGTATTAGATGGTGGTTTAAAAAAGTGGTTAAATGAAAGTAAAGAGATAACGAGAGATATTAAAATATTTAAAAAAAGTTCCTATTTAGCCCAGGAAAATAAATCGCTAGTTTTGAGTAAAGAACAAATAGTTGATAACATTAAAGATGAGTCTTTTGAATTAATTGATGCAAGAGGTAGAAAAAGATTCTTAGGCCTTCAGCCTGAAACAAGAAAGGGATTAAGGAGTGGAAATATAGAAGGATCAAAAAATATTCCTTTTACGGAGTTAATTAATAATGATCATACTTTTAAACAAAGAGAGGAATTAATATCTATTTTTGCGAAAAATAAAATTGATTCAAACAAGAAAAGAGCATTTACGTGTGGATCCGGGATAACAGCATGTGTTTTAGGGTTAACTAATTCTATCATAAGTGGTAGAAAACCTGTTGTTTACGATGGTTCTTGGGCAGAATACGGAATTAAATAACAAATGAAAAAAACATCAAAACTAAAAATCTTTTTAATTATTTTTTTTATTGTAGTTTTTACAATTATCGCCGCGAGACATTTTATTGGACTGCACTTTAAAAAAAAATTTAGTGTAAGACCGGCGCCAGGAGTAATTGTTAGCAAAGTTGAAAAGTCGTTATTTTATAAAAGTATAGAAACATTCGGAACTGCTATTGCCCAAAATTCTAAAATTTATAGAGTTCAAAAGGACAATATAGTTGGCAATATAAATATTGAAAATAGATTTGTAAAAAAAGATGAAATTATAGTTGCTCTAAAAGATGGAAAAAATATTGTTGCTGATTTTGAAGGTAGAGTTGGAAAAAGAGAAATTGCACAAGGTGTTCTTGGCTCAAATAGTTTGATTTTAACACTTGATGATTTAAAAAAAATTGTAATAGATATAAAGGTTCCAGAAAACTATGTTGGGATACTGAAATCCGGTTTAAAAGCAGAGATAGTGAACTCGGCATTTAATAAAACTTTTAAAGGAAAAGTAGAGTCTATTAGCTCAAGAATAGATCCATCTACTAGATCAATCTTAGCAAGAATTTTAGTAGATAATTCAAACTTTGAAATTATACCTGGTCAGCTTATGACGGTTAAAGTTATTTATGACGAGGTAAATCAAATCGGTGTTCCTGAGAGCGCAGTAACTATCCAGGGTGATACTGCTTTCGTCTATACAGTAAATTCAAACATTGCTGAAAAAAAGAATATTAAAATGGGCAAAAGAAACTTCGGAAAAGTATCCGTAATTTCTGGAATAAATGAAGGTGAGACAGTTATAAGCGAAGGTGTCTCTAAAGTTCGAAATAAAGCTAAAGTCAAAATTGTAAATCGATAAATAAACATGTTTTTAACAGACTTATCCATTAAAAGACCTGTCGTGGCATCGGTAATGAGTTTGGTCCTTGTGATTTTTGGTCTTGTAACTTTTCAAGAAATACCTACTGATGAATTGCCTGATGTCCAACCACCAGTTGTTACAATTCAAACAGAGTATAGAGGAGCTTCTGCTGAAATAGTAGATACTCAAATAACTCAAAAAATAGAAGATTTTGTAGCTGGAACACCTGGTTTGGAAACTGTTGATTCCTTTAGTGAAGATGAGAGTTCAAGAATTACTCTTACATTTGAAAATAGTTTAGATCTAGATGATGTTGCCAATGACGTTAGAAGTTCTGTGTCAAGAGTATTAGATAATTTGCCTGAAGGTGCAGGACAACCCGAAATATTTAAACAAAGTGCAGGAATGCGAACTACTATGTGGCTATCTTTTAATTCTGATATTATGACAGATTTAGAACTGACTGATTATGCAGACAGGTATTTAACAGATGTTTTTTCTACTGTTGATGGCGTAGGTAGAGTACGTTTAGGAGGTGAAAGAGAGCTTTCTCTAAGAGTTTGGCTAGATCCTATAGCTTTGGCAGCAAGGGATATAACAACTCAAGAAGTAGAACAAGTTTTAAAAAGAGAAAACGTAGAGTTTCCTGCAGGAAGAATCGAGTCTAAAGATATCGATCTTACTATTAAATTAGATAAAGCTTATAATAATTTAGAAAATTATAGAAAACTACCACTTAAAAGAGCAAGGGATGGCTCTATAATTACACTTGGTGATGTAGCACGCGTAGAGTTGGGAGCAGAGTCAACTAGAACTTTATTTAAAGGGAATGGTAAACAAGTTGTTGGAATAGGAATTTACCAGCAATCCGACGCAAATACTATAGCTGTAGCGAAAGGTATAAAAAAAAAGATTAAAGAAATAAAGCCAACATTACCTCCTGACACCACACTTGAAGTATCTTTCGATAGGAGCAATTATATTAAGGCAGCTATTAATGAAGTATACAAAACTTTAATTATTGCCTTAATTTTAGTCACAATAATTATTTATTTATTTCTAGGAAACGTAAGAGCTCTTGTGGTGCCATTAATTGCATTACCTGTATCTTTAATATCGACTTTTTTATCTATTTATATATTTGGTTTTTCTATTAATCTTTTTACTCTTATGGCTCTTGTTTTAGCTATAGGAATTGTAGTAGACGATGCAATTGTAATGTTGGAAAATATTGTAAGAAGAATAGAGATGGGAGATAGTCCGTTAGTGGCAGCTTATAAGGGAGCAAAACAAGTATCCTTTGCTATTATAGCAACGACTGTAGTGTTGGTTGCAGTGTTTGTCCCTTTAATCTTTATTAAAGGTATAACAGGCGTTCTGTTTACTCAAACTGCGATCACCTTAGCGTCTGCAGTAATAATTTCAAGTTTTGTAGCTCTCTCCTTAAGTCCAATGCTTGGAAGTAAATTCTTAAAGAAAAATATGTATAAATCAAAGATTGTAATCAAATTTGAAAAATTTTTACAAGATTTAACTCTTTCTTATAAAATTTCCCTTCTTGGTTGGATTAAAAAAAGAAAAATAATTGTCTCTTTTTTGATGGGTACACTTTTTTTAACTATTTTTTTATTTAATTTTGCACCAAAAGAGTTAATAGCTCCTGAAGATAGGGGTGCTTTTTTTATAATTGTAAAAGCTCCTCAAGGATCAGGTTTTAATTTTACGAAAACAAAAGCAGAAGAAATAGAGGAACTTTTACTTCCTAATGTGGGTAAAGGTGAATATAGAAAACTTATAATGAGGGTGCCTGGGTTTGGGAAATCTGCAAAACAAGTGAATAGCGGTTTTATCATAGTGCTTTTGGAACCTTGGTCAAAAAGAGATCGTCATGGAGTAAAAATTATGAGAGAATCTTTTGGAAAAATTGGAAAAGTTCCTGGAGTACTTGCTTTCCCTATAATGCCTCAAGGTATTCGTACTGGTGGAATTGAAAGTCCTGTTCAATTTGTAATATTGGGAAACACTTATGATCAACTAATTCAATGGAAGGAAATTATAAAAAGGGAAGCTAGAGAAAATCCAGGTTTAGTTTCAATACAGGATGACTTTGATTTAAATAAACCTCAGCTTAATGTTCAAATTAATCAAAAAAAAGCTGCTGATTTAGGAGTGTCTACAGAAGATATAGGAAGAACAATTGAAACTATTTTTGGTTCAAAAAAAGTTACTAATTTTACACAAGAAGGAAAAGAGTATTCAATTATTCTTCAAGGAGATATTAAAGATAGACGAGAGCCGGACAGTATCAGTAAGGTTTTTGTTAGATCAAAAAATAACAATAAGCTTGTATCTATTTCTAATTTAGTTGAATATAGTGAAGAGGGTCAATCTCCTTTTTTGGCAAGATATAATAGGCAAAAAGCAGTTACAATTTCGGCTAGATTAGTCGGGGACTATTCATTAGACGAAGCATTAAAATTTCTAGTAAATGTTGTAGAAGAAAATACTCCTCAAGCCAAGATTGCTTATAAAGGTGAGAGCGAAGAATATAAAAAAACAAACACTGAATTGTATATTATTTTTGCCTTAGCTTTGATAACTGCCTATCTTGCTTTGAGCGCTCAATTTGAAAGTTGGAAGCATCCACTAACAATTATGTTAACTGTTCCCATGGCTGTTCTTGGAGGATTACTTGGTATACTGGTAGTAGGATCATCTCTTAATGTTTACAGCCAAATAGCTTTAATAATACTAATTGGTTTATCAGCAAAGAATGGAATTTTAATTGTCGAATTTGCTAATCAATTAAGAAAAGAGGGAAAAAATTTAGAGGTTGCAGTCTTTGAAGCTGCTGCAATTAGATTAAGACCAATATTAATGACTAGTTTGTCAACAATAATAGGTGTGTTGCCTTTAATAATAAGCTTTGGCCCTGGAGCAGCTAGCAGACTTTCTGTGGGAATTACAATATTTGCAGGAATGATTTTTTCCACTTTCTTCACTCTTTATGTAATTCCAACTATTTACACCATTGTAGGAAAAAATACTCAAAGAATTGACGCTGTAGAAATTGAGCTAAATAAACAACTTAAAAAATAATATATTTATTTTTATCTAAATTCTTTTTACAAAGAGTGAGCTGTTTTCTATACTTAGTTGCCATATCTTTTACTGATCTAGCATAAATTATTGCCTTCTTGTCTTTGGAATAATTTTTGTAGTCTCCCCAACCTTTATAATAAGCTAGATACTGTCGATAAGCATCTTTCTTAGATATTTTCAGTATCTTAGTAGTTTTATTAATATACCAACCTATAAAATCAACAGAATCTTTGAAACGAGCGCGTGTTGCTATTGGGTTTTTTGTTTCTTGCTTATATTGCTTCCAAGTACCCTCTACAGCTTGAGAGTATCCAAATGAACTTGATGGTCTCTTAAAAGGTATAACTTTAAATAATTTTTTTCTCGGAGGTTTTGCTAACCAATTAAAATCACTCTCTTTTTTTATAAAAGCTAGTTGTAAATGAATAGGCGCTCCCCATTTCTCATACGAGGCCTTAGCATGTTTATACCAAAGATATCTTTCTTCAAATATTGCACAACTATTTTGAGTATTTTTTGGAATTGATGAACATGATGTTATAGTTAAGAAAATTCCGACTAATATAATTTTTTTTAAAAGAATCACTTATTAAATTATATAAGAATTTAATTAAGCTTTCTCCATTTTTCTGGTTTGATAAAAGTTCCTTTCCACAAACCAACTTTTTTCTCTTTTGCAAAATTTTCATCAAGTATGTATAGTTTTGAATATTTTCTATAAGCAATTGCATAACCATTGCGAACCATCCAGCTATTCAAGTTGATATTGCCTAAAAGGCACTTTGCTAAATATCTTTTATATCTATCTCTGCTCAATATAATGCATTTGACAGATTTACTCCCAATTTTTTGAGCAAGTTTTTTTTTAGATATTTGTCCACAGTAATAATCTTTCTGAAAATTAAAAAATGAAATTTGTAGGTATGGTTTTTTACATTTTTGTTTTATCTCAGGTGCATCTATACCTTGTAATCTTATTTTGTAGGACTTTATATGTATTGTATCTCCGTCTACTACTTTTGGTATTCCAACAATTTCTGATGCTTGAATATTTTGTAAAAGAAATAAGATTAGGATGATTATTACGTATTTTATCATTTAATTAACCTTCTCAATAAGAAAATAATAGTAACTCCAGCTAAGTTTGCTAATAAATCAAAAATTTCGAAAGCTCGATTAGGAATTATATAATGAGTTAATTCTAATAAAATTGATATAAAAAATATGAAATTAAAATTTATAAAAATTTGGTCTTGTTTAAAATTACAAATTGAAGCTAATATTGTTAAGTACATAAAAAAGAAAAAATGATTAATGGAGGTTCCAATAGGATTTTTAACTATATTTGGTTGAGTTGCTAGATCTCCATGCAAAAAATATCCTAAAAGACTACCTGGGAATAAATATAGAATAAATAGTGATGTTAAAGAGAAGTAGTAAAGATATTTAATCAACTTTAAAACATTTTTTTTCATTAAATATCTAATATAGTACATAATATCTAATATTAAAATGTTATGAGCAAATTAATCTTAACAAGACATGGTCAAAGTATATGGAATGCGGAAAACAGATTTACTGGGTGGGTTGATATTGATTTATCAGAAAAGGGAATTTTAGAAGCCAAAAAATCTGGACAATTAATTAAAAGTTTAAATATCAAAATTGATGTTTGTTATACGTCTTTTTTAAAAAGGGCTATAAAAACTCTAACAACTATACTTCAAGAAAATAGTATGGAGCGTAAATTTTACACTGCTTGGGAAATTAATGAAAGACATTATGGATCTTTAACAGGTTTAAATAAAGAGGAAACCAAAAATAAAATTGGAGAAGAACAGTTTAGAAAATATAGACGCTCTTGGGATATACCCCCTCCACCAATGACCGAAGAGGATAAAAATCTTTCTTTATTTAGCCCTTTAAATGCAAACATACCTGTGGGAATGATACCTTTTTCAGAGTCCTTAAAAGATACCTACAAAAGAGTGGTGTCTTATTATAAAAAAGAAATTCAAAAGAATATTCAAGAAGAAAAAAACGTTTTAATATCTGCGCATGGCAATTCGCTTAGGGCCCTTTGTAAATATTTATTTAATATTTCTGATCAAAAAATAAATGAACTTGAGATTCCTACTGGTAATCCCTTAATAATTGAATTTGACAAAAATCTTAAGATTGTAAAGTATTACTATCTAGATGAGACTAGAGCTAAAACTATTATTGTTAATCAATAATTTTTAAATTTGATATTTTATCGTAAATTTTTTTTGAATTTAAATGATAAAATTTTTGCTTGCTTTGAATGCCAAGTAAACTTTTATTTTTTATTAAGCGATCCCATACTTTGTTCATAGAAAATATTTTATCTTTCGTAAAATTAAAAGCACCTTGATCTAATATTTGAAGTCCAGTAAAAATTAATTCGTTTTTATCACCTCTACTGACAATATTTTTATTAAGATTGAAATCCCCTTTAAATGAATTGTCGAAACTTAAATTTTTGTTGACTAATAAAAGACAAGTTTTTTTTTCTTTAAAATAAAGATCCTCTAAAATCTTTAACTCATTTGAGTACCCTTTATTCCATAAAGTATCAGGATTTGCGGCTATAAAAGGTTCTCTAAAAGATCTTGTAGCTTGAAATATTCCTCCTCCAGTATCAAGTAAAAAGCTTTGTTCATCAGAAATAATGAATTTTGCTTTATATTTTTTTTTATTAATATTGATAAAATTTTTTATTTGATCAGCTAGATGATGAACGTTTATAGCAATTTCTTCTACGCCGTGATCTATTAAAAGATGTATAGCTCTTTCTAATAAACTTTTTTCTCCAAGTTTTATTAACGGCTTAGGAGTCTTTAAAGTAATAGGACTCATTCTTTTACCTAATCCAGCAGCTAAAATCATACCATGTTTAATTCTCATTTTTTTTACTTTCTAAATTTTTTCAATGGCAAATGTTTTTTCATTAAAAATCGCAGTTTTCTAAAAATAGGATTTTTCATTCTTCTTTCAATTAATTTCCGTGTATAAGGTAAATATTTAAGATAATTTGACTTATTATCTCTTTTGTAAAGACGAACAAAAATTCCTAATATCTTTAAATTTCTTTGAACGGACAAAATATCAAAATCATTCTTTAAAAAAATATAGTTCTTTTTTTCAAATTTTGACTTAGAGCAATAATATTTGAATAAATGATCTTGCAAATTTTTTGGTATTTTAATTCTTACATCGTCAATTAATGAAGCAACGTCATATAAAGGATTTCCTAATAATGCATCTTGATTATCAATAAGACTTAACGAATTTTTTGTTATCATAATATTAGATGCATGAAAATCTTTATGAGTAAAAAAATCATTGCGAAAATGAATTTTTTTATAAATAATATTAAGCTCTTTCTTTAAAACTTTTTTAATTTTATCAAAATTTTTGCTTTTATATAGAAGTTTTAAGTACCAATTAAAAAATAAGTCTGACTCTTTGTGCATTTCTTTAATTGAATATTTGCTAAATTTAATTTGATAATTTTCAAAATGATAAATATTTTTAAGTTTTATTTTTTGTATCTTAACTATTAAATTCACTAATCTTTCGTAGTCCTTTTTTTTGTTACTCTTATTCTTAATGTAATCATAAAAAGTCTGTTTTCCGAGGTCAGTGATCTCTATTGCATTATCTTTATAGAAATTCTTAATCAGAGTTGGTGCTAAAATTTTGTTCTTATTTAAAATTTTATTTATCGCAGAATAAACTATTAAATTTTTAAATTTTTCTTTTTTTGCAAAAATTATTATTGATGATTTATCATTCTTTTGTATTCTATAAAATTCTCTAAAAGATGCGTCTCCTGCTATTTTCTTTAACTTAAAATTCATTAATTGTAATATTTTTCCATCTTCCGTAGCCAGAATATTTCAATTTCCTTTCATTCTCATTATTAGTATAGCTTAGGTTAAGCTCTAACCTATTTGTTATATCTATACTTATCAATTCTGGCCATTCAATGATTTTTATCGAACTAGAATCTTCATCAAAAATACTAAGTTGTTTAAGTTCTTTGATATCTTTAATTCTATAAAGATCGTAATGCATGACTTTTATATCTTTAATATCGTACTCATAAAGTAAATTAAATGTTGGGCTCAGAACTTCTGTTTGTTTAATTCCCATTTTTTTTTGTAAATGATTAATGATATGTCTAGAAAAAGTTGTTTTACCAACCCCTAGTTCTCCAAATAAAAATATACAATCTTTTTTATATATATTATCTGCTATTTTGTTTGAAACTAACTTTAAGTGATCTAAAGAATTAATAATCATTAGCTACTAATTTAGTAGCGATAAGTATCTGGTTTATATGGTCCTGATGGTTTAACGCTAATGTAGTCTGCTTGTTCTTTTGACATTTTAGTAAGTTTTGCCCCTACTTTATCCAAATGTAACATAGCTACTTTTTCATCTAAATGTTTTGGTAAAACATATACTTTGTTTTCATATTTGTCTGAATTATTCCAGAGTTCTATTTGAGCAATTACTTGATTGGTAAAAGAAGCACTCATTACAAAGCTTGGATGACCTGTGGCGCAACCTAAATTAACTAATCTACCTTCAGCTAGTAGTATAATTCTTTTTTTACTTGGTAGTTCAATCTCATGGACTTGTGGTTTGATCTCATCCCATTTATAATTTTTTAAAGCCTCAACTTGAATCTCATTATCGAAATGACCGATGTTACATAAAATTGCTCTATCCTTCATATTTCTCATATGATCAGCTGTCACAATGTCTTTGTTACCTGTGGCTGTAACAACGATATCTGCATCTTTAATCGCTTCCTCCATTAAAACAACCTCGTAACCCTCCATGGCAGCTTGTAGTGCGCATATAGGGTCTGTCTCTGTTACCATTACTCTTGCTCCAGCTTGACGTAAGGAAGCAGCGCTACCTTTTCCAACATCGCCAAAACCTGCAACTATTGCCACTTTACCAGACATCATTACGTCTGTTGCTCTTTTGATTCCATCTACTAGACTTTCTCGGCATCCATATAAATTGTCAAACTTAGATTTTGTAACAGAGTCATTTACATTAAACGCAGGGATTAACAATTGTTTGTTTGCTTCCATTTTTTTTAAAGCCAGAACACCAGTAGTAGTTTCTTCAGAAACACCTTTAATATCTTTTAAAAGATCTTTATATTCTTTGTGCATCAAACCTGTGAGGTCTCCACCATCATCAAGAATCATATTTGGCTTCCAAGCGTTATTACCTTCAATAGTTTGTTTAACACACCACCAATATTCTTCCTCTGTCTCACCTTTCCATGCAAAAACTGGTATGCCAGCTTTAGCTATTGCTGCGGCTGCGTGATCTTGTGTTGAAAAAATATTACAAGATGACCACCTTACTTCTGCTCCTAAGTCAACTAATGTCTCGATTAATACTGCTGTTTGAATTGTCATGTGGAGGCAACCCAAAATTTTTGCTCCTTTAAGAGGTTTTTTACTTTTATATTCTTTCCTTAGTGCCATTAAACCTGGCATTTCTGTTTCAGCTAAAGAGATTTCCTTTCTGCCAAAATCAGCTAGATTAATATTTTTTACTTTAAAATCTTGAGACATATTTACGAGTTATTTAACAATATAAATGAAAGTTATCAAGAAAGATCGCTAAGAAAATTTTGGAAGCAATACTTCAACTTGAGCACCTCTTTTACTGATTCTATTGGAGGCAGATATGGTACCTTCATGCAATTCTACAATATTTTTTACGATATTTAGTCCTAAGCCCGAATGTTTACCAAAGCTTTTGGGTCTATTGCTATAAAATCTTTTGAAAATTTTTTGAGGGGAGGTTTCAGAAAAGCCAGGCCCTTCATCTTTAACTGATAAAATTAAATTTTTTGAAGTCTCTTCAATGTTAATTTCTATTTTCATATTTTCATCACTAAATGAGATTGAGTTATCTAATAAGTTTGCTACAACTTGTTCTAGTCTATTTTCAATTCCTAGAATAAATTGACCGTTTTTTGAGCTTATTTTCTTATTTATATCTATTTCAATTTTTTTATTTTGATTTTTTAGATCATGTCTAAAATCTTCTACTACGTTATTAATAATTTCAATAATATCTATTTTGCTCATTTTCTCTCTAGACCATGTAGCTTCATCTTTTAACATTTGAGAATAATCAGTTATTAGCCGTTCAATTCTTTCTACGTCATGATTAATTATTTCTAATAATTTTTCACTTTCTTTTTTTTCTGTAGTCTTATCTAATAACTCTGATGCACTTTTTAAAGAAGCAAGTGGATTCCTAATCTCATGAGCAAGATCATTTGAAAAAGTTTCTGCTCTAGTTGTTCTTTTTTGAAGTTCTCTTGTCATTTCATCAATAGACTTTGTAAGTTTTCCAATTTCATCTTCTCTAACAAAAAAATTTTTAATATCAATGTTTTTACTAGATTTTTTCTTAATAGCTTCACTAAATGAAACTAATAATCCAATTGGTTTTAAAATATACTTATTTAAAAATAGAGAAAAAATTAAAATTACTAATGCAACTGCTAATACAGTTCTTATTATAAAAGCTTTTCTCTCTTTTACTGCAGTTAAAATATCATTTGCTTCTTCAGTAACAACAATATAACCAACTTCCTCTTTTTCAATTTTAATTCTACTCAATGTGCTTACGAAAAAATTGTTTTGCACTTTTTCTGAAATTGTAATTGGTTCGTCTTTATATCTTTTCAAAATAGCTTCTTTAATAAAACTTTTATTTTTTTCTCTGACCAGACTTTGTGAATTATTCTGTTCCTTTATTTTTCCATCGATAGACTCCTCAATGATTATTTCTGATCTAGTAAAAACACTTTGATCTAAATCTAAGATGTTTGTATCTCCAACCAGATCTCCTTTGATGCTAAAAAATTGTACCCTATCTAAACTTTGAAATAAAAATCTTGTTGATAGTAAAAAAGTTTTAATCTCTGAAGAGTTAAAATTAATGTTGAGACGCTGTAAATGATCTACAGTGTTATCTATTATAATATAGTGATTTGATGCTCTTTTTTTTATCAGCTGAGGTTCAACAGCTTTAATATAAACTATAGTAAAAAGCCCTAATATAGTAAATACGACTAAATTAAATACTAAAAATTTTCTTAATATAGATGCTGATTTTTTTTGTCTCATTAACTAACATTCCATCTATACCCACTTCCATACCTAGTTTCAATTGCAGAAAAT
>MDSV01043920.1_pt1 | contig 12601 bp, 9 predicted proteins | sample 810851 | NCBI WGS metagenome assembly MDSV01 (sample SAMN05326640, study PRJNA326480) | marine metagenome | isolation source: seawater | place: Atlantic Ocean: North East | collected 2012
CCCCGGGCAGTGGCCCGCGTCCAGCGCGGTGACCGTCAAGAACTCGTCGTTTTTGTCGTTCTCGTCGTCCGTCGCCGTCGCCGTCGCCGTCGGAAGCAGCGTCGCGGCGACGGTTTTGTTTTCGTTCACAACGCGCCTCGGCCTCGCCGATGCGGTTCGATCGGGAAGCCTGAGCGTGACCGCCGCGTTGGGCGCGAGCGTCTCGACGCGCACGTCCCGTCGCGTCGCGAGTCGCGGGAACTTGCGGAACAAAAGCGCCTTGGTCACGGCCGAGCAGTACACGGTCCGCCCGTCGGGCTCCCACGCGTCGGACAGACCGCACAGGTGGTCCGCGTGCGCGTGCGTCAGGAACACCGCGCCCACGCACGGGTCGCGGCCCCAGTAGTCCACCGCGAAGCCCGACCGGCCGCATCGCAGCACGCACGACCGGAGCTGCGTCTGCGACGAGGCGGGCATCGCGACTCGAGGTCGGAAAACGCGTGCCACGCCCTCCCGCCTCCCTCCTCCGAGGTGAACCGATGTTGGCACGGGTGCCAAGTTCAATGAACCGCAGCGGTTCGTTTCCATTGATCGAGTTTCGTCTCCCGAAAGCGGGTTCGACTGATGAGACTGAATGCCCATAGCACTGTTCAAAACTGTCTCGTGGCGTCTCGCGAAAAAACTTGCCGTTCGCGTTTGGACGCTCGTCAACAAGACGAGATGACCTAGCGGGGTCGCGCGCTTCCTCCCGCGGCACAGCCCGACGCACGGTCCCGAGCGTCTGGTCTCTCGCGATGGATCTCGACGGCGTGTTCGAGGATGGCGAAGCCGAACTGATGCGCGACCTGGAGGGGAGCACGGCTGAGGATGTCACGATGCGCACGCGCCTGCTCGAAAACGAGATCCGCGTTTTGCGCGACGAAAGCAACCGCCTGGCGCTGGACCTGCAGAGCGACAAGGAGAGGGTCAAGGAGAACATGGAGAAGATCAAGATGAACAAGCAGCTGCCGTACCTGGTCGGGAACGTCGTGGAGATCCTGGACTTGAAACCGGAGGTATGTCAGACGGGTCGCGTCAATACGTCCCCCGATCGGTCCGAGCGTCGGGCAGGCACCCCCTCGACGCTTCGTCAGATCTGGCTGCGCTCCCCGAAGGCAGATCTCGTCGACGACCCCACGCTCGCTCGCTGACCCACTCGCGCGTGCTCGACCCGCACCTTCCCCCGAACCGCGAAAATAGGAGGAGGAGGAAGAAGATGATGGCGGCAACGTCGACCTCGACTCGCGGCGACAGGGTAAAGCGGTGGTGCTCAAGACCACCACTAGGCAGACCATCTTTCTGCCCGTCATCGGCCTGGTCGACGGAGGTGCGCGCGGTTTTTCGCTCTCCGCCGTCCACTTCGTCGCTTTCGCCCTTCCCTCCGCCCGCGCGACGTCTCGCCGCTCGACGTCTGACGAAACGCTCACCTCTCTCCTCATTCCACGACGTTCGGTGCACGATACTTCGCGCAGACGCGTTGAAACCCGCGGATTTGGTGGGCGTGAACAAGGACTCTTACCTCATCCTGGATACCCTCCCGGCGGAGTACGACAGCCGCGTGAAGGCGATGGAGGTTGACGAGAAACCCACCGAGGACTACAGCGACATCGGCGGTTTGGATAAGCAGATCCAGGAGTTACGCGAGGCGGTGGTTTTGCCGATGACGCACGCGGATAAGTTCAAGACACTGGGCATTCGCGCACCGAAGGGCGTGCTGCTTTATGGGCCTCCGGGCACGGGCAAGACCCTCATCGCGCGCGCGTGCGCGGCGCAAACCAACGCCGCGTACTTGAAACTCGCCGGGCCGCTTTTAGTGCAGATGTTCATCGGCGACGGCGCGAAACTGGTGCGCGACGCGTTCGCTTTGGCCAAGGAGAAGGCGCCGGCGATCATCTTCATCGACGAGATCGACGCCATAGGCACCAAACGTTTCGACAGCGACACCAACGGCGACCGCGAAGTGCAGCGAACGATGCTCGAGCTTCTGAACCAGCTGGACGGGTTTTCGTCGGACGACCGCGTGAAGATCATCGCCGCGACCAACCGCGCGGACATTCTCGATCCCGCGCTTTTACGGTCCGGCCGACTGGACCGCAAGATCGAGTTCCCGCACCCCAACGAGGACGCGCGCGCGCAGATCATGGAGATCCACGCGCGGAAGATGAACGTCTCCGGCGAGGTGAACTACGAGGAGCTCGCGCGGTCCACGGACGACTTCAATGCCGCGCAGCTCAAAGCCGTGTGCGTCGAGGCGGGCATGCTCGCGCTGCGCCGCGACGGCACCGAGGTGAACCACGAGGACTTCAACGAGGGGATCATCGCCGTGCAGGCGAAGAAAAAGGCGGACCTGTTCTACTACACCTGACTTGTTTTCTTCGACGGGTGGTGGACCAGTACACCGTGCGAGTGACGAGAGCGCCGCGCGCGCCTACGCGCGGCGGCGGCGAGACGGAAAAAACCTCTTCTTTTTCGGGTTGAAAAAAAAGAAGCGTCGGGATCACGACGCGCTCCGCGCCAGGTGCTGCGCGACGAGCTCTCTTCTACACGCCTCCATCTCCTCCAGCGCGACGCTTCGCGTTTCCCCCCAGTCGAACTCCCGGCTGGCGTAGACGTCCCGGACCTCGATGATGCGCACCGCCGCGAGGCGGCACTGCAGCTTCGGGTGTCTGAGCAGCTTCTCTATCCACGCCTCGGGATCTCGCAACGGCTCGAGCGACAGGAACGTCGTGAGGTCGTCGTACAGCTCGGTGTAGGAAGGGTCGTCGTGACACTCGTTCCCGAAGCCCTCCTCCTGCGCCAGCACGACGCGAAGCGCCACCATCGTGAACAGCAGGCGCATGGAACTCGCCGCCTTCGCCTCCGGCGGGAACGTCCCGTCCGTGAAGCAGTCTCTCGGCACGAGAAAGGGCGCCTCGTCGCGGGCTTCATCGTCCGACGCTCTGACCGCCGTGCGTCGACGCGACGCGCGACGAGGGTGTCTCGGCGCGGAACCAGCGAGCGTGGCATGTCGCGCTCGGGGGCGCGGTCCCGTTCCCGCCACCAAACACGCGCTCGTCGCGCACGCCGTCGCCATCGCGTCTCCCGGCGCGTGTCGACGAGTGCCGACGCGAGACGCGTCTCCCGCGAGAAAAGGAGATTTTTAATCGCGGGAGACGCTGTAGGACGCTGCGTGACCGGCGGCGCACTGGCGCTCTTTCCGGTTCACAGACGGTGAAGAAAACGCCGACTCGGTCGATGAGCCTCGCTCGACTTCCACGACTCGAGCGGCTCTCCAGGCGGCGCGTTCTCTTTCACCCGCGCAGCCTCGCAGCAGCCTGAGAGGCAGCCACCGCGAAGATGGTGGGCAAGATGCGCTGGGGCGACTCCGTCGAACTGGATGACGACGGCGACTTCGAGATGGCTCTGCCTCCGCCGCAGGTGCGTGATCGCGATCCTACCCGCCTGTGCGCCGTGCTGCTCCACCTTCGCCGCGAAAAGTATTTGGCCGCTCTCGCATCCGCCGCGATCGCCGCCGGCTGACCCTCTCCCCGTCCCAAACCCGCGCCCGCACCGCAGATCACCGGTCCCGACGCGAACGGTGTCAAGACGGTCGTCGAGTACCGCCAGAAGGAAGACGGGAGCAAGGTACGTGTCCGCCGCGAACGCGCGTGCAGCGCGCTTCCAACCCTAAACACGGACGAAGACGTTCGCGCCCCCCGCGGGATCGCCGCGATCGCACGCGCGGAGCAGTCGCCGTTTTCTGTTTTTCTCCAAAGTTTCTCAAAACTTTTTTCGCGAATCGTCGCTGACCGCGCGCGCGCGCTTTCGAACGCAGATCAAGACCACGAAGAAGACTCGCGTGCACACGGCGACGAAGAAGGTGACGAAGGCGATGCTCGCGCGTAAGAAGTGGGCCAAGTTCGGGGACGCGCAGAGATACAAACCCGGCGACGAGTCCATGACGGCGGTTTCCATCGAGGAGATCTTTTTGGAGCGCGCGCGCGCGACGCCTAAGAGCGAATCCGAAAAGTCGGGCGACGCGCTCGCGGCGATGGCCTCCAAGGGAAACACGTCCTTGCTGGTGTGCCGCATCTGCGGCAAGAAGGGCGACCACTGGACGACGAAGTGCCCGTACAAGGACCTGGCGGCGATGAACACGCTCGGGCTGGGATCGGAAAAGCCCCCCGGCGAGGACGACCCGAGCGCGCCGAGCAAGGGCGGGTACGTGCCTCCCTCGATGCGCGCTGGCGCGGGCGCGGGGGCGTCCATGGGCGACTCCATGAACCGCCGCAGGGAGGAGAACAGCGTGCGCGTCTCCAACCTGTCCGAGGACACGCGCGAGCAGGACCTGCAAGAGCTGTTCCGCCCCTTCGGGCCCGTGACGCGCATCTACGTCGCGTTCAACCGGGAAACGGGCGAGAGCCGCGGGTTCGCCTTCGTCAACTTCGTCAACAAGGACGACGCGCAGCGCGCCATCGACAAGCTCGACGGGTACGGCTACGACTCGCTCATCCTGCGCGTCGAGTGGGCTGCGCCCAGGGAAGAGAGGAAGTGATGAGGGATTGTCATCGCAGACGAGTGATTGTGAGACGCTTCGTTCGCGCGTTCGCGCGCGCGAAAGGCGTGTACTTCGTCACAACGTCAAAAAAACCGCGTCATTAAAACCCGCGTACTCGCGGGTCCATCTACTGCCCGCGCGCCAACGCCGCGCGCCGCTCGGCCGCATCGCGCACGGCTTTCTCGGCGTCTTTGTTCCCGCCCGCAGCGGCGGTCTGCGCGAGAAGCGCGTCGACGCTCGCGATTTTCCGCCGCGCCTCGCTCTCCTCGGCGAGGAGCGCGGCGTAGACGCGCTCGAGGTGCGCGCGCGTGTCGCGCGCGCGATCCAGCGCGCGCGCGTGGTCGCGCTTCGCGGCGGGCGCGGCGGCGCACGCCGCGCGCGCCTCGGCGGCCATGGCGCGCACCTCCTCCGGCGTGTACTCCGCGCACACGCTCTCGACCACCTTCTGCTTTGGCGCGAGGAGCTCGATCATGGCGTCCAGTTTTGCCACCGCCTCCGCGCATTCGGAGAAGTACGTCTCAGGGACGACGTACCCGTTCTCCAGCGCGATCGTCGGATCGTCCTTCCGCTTCGAGCGCCACGACGACCGCGAGCCGCTCGTGGCTTTGGACGATTTCGCTTTGGAATCGTTCGCGTCGTCGCCGTCGGTGACGACCCGGCGCTCGATGCCGACAACCGTGCCGGCGCCCGGTTTCTGGTTTTCGCGCGAAACCGCCTCGCCGGCGAGCGCGGCGGCGGCGGCGGCGGCGTCCGCGCGGTCGCATTTTCCGCCGTTCGCGCCGTTACTCAACAGCGCCCGGCGCGTCTCGCGGAGTTGGTCCACGAGCGGATCGGCCACGGCCTCGATCTCGCGCTCGCGGCACACGCGGTTCCCCGCGCGCGCCGCGGTCTCCATCTCGCGGACGCGTTCGTTGAACCCGTCGCACGCGTCTCGCGCCTCCTCGTTTTTCGCAAAGGCAGCATCCGCCTCGAGCGCCGCCGCCGCCATGCGCGCGTGGCTCGCGTTGTACGCCGCCTGCGTCGCGTACACGGCGCCGCACGCGCCCGGCCCCTCACGGATCCGGCAGAGCATCGCCATGGAGTGGTCCAGCTCGAGGTCGGAGGAGGCAACGTGCGCGACGGCGTTGACGATGCCGGCGACCGAGCCCGGCTCGTGCTCGTCCGCCACCTTCCGCAGCGCCGCCTTGGGGTCGCCCGTCGCCGGGCCCGCGCGGAACACTCTGCCCTCTCGCGAGCTCTTCGGCGCGAAAAGGCTCGAGCCGATCGCCGAGGCGGCGCGCGCGAACCTGCTGGCGCGGCACGCGAAGACGGCGAGGGAGCTCCCGGCGCACGGCGGCGACGGCTGCGGCGCGGCGGCGGCGGCGCGATCTTCGTCGTCCGCCTCCGCGCGCGCGGCGAATGGGATGGTGAGGCAGATGCCGTTCGAGGGAGGGGGGCAGGGAGAGCCGGACGCGACGTGATCCGCGGCTGCGTTCGGTAATCGCGACGGTACGATGTTGTTCGGCGCGTGGACGGATCGAACCAGTTTAGGATTCGCGCGCGTGGGAACGGGACGGCGAGGTCAGCGCGGCGCGGCGACGCGTCGTTTTGGAATTTTGGAGCGCGCGTCGAAAAATAACATCGCGTCGATCGGTCACGGGCGGCCGGCGGTCTTTCGAGCGTCGCGCGCGTCGAGGCGAAGACCGCGCGCGCGCGTCGCACGGCGACGCGCGCTCTGACGAGAGAGACGCGGGTACGAGGAAAGCACGCACTGTCTGGGTACGCGCCGTCCGAAGGACACGTCCCGCTCGCGCAACCCGTGGCGTCGGCGAGGCCGAGCGCGCACAGGCAGAGCGCGAGCGCGAGCGCCTTGGCGGCCATGCGGCTCGAGCCTCCGAGCGCGCGACGGGCGACCCCGAGAGCCATCGAGCCTGCGAAGCGTGGAAGCGGTGGGTCCCGCGCGCGATGCGAGACAGTGGGAAGGCGACGTCGCGGTCGATCGCCGACAACACCACGACTGGCGGGAGTCGAGGTGTTTCGACGTCGATTCGGAACGAGATTTTTAGGGCGCGTAATTAGTCTTCGAAAAGTTTTCTCGTATTTATCAGACTCACGGATCATACGGATTTGACAAAACGCGTGAGTTCGCAAAAAGTAGCGTCATCGTTTTTCGCGCGAGCCTGAAAAGCACGAGAGATTCGCCCAGTGGATATAGCGATAGGCGACGTGACGCATTACGTTCGACCCAGCGCACGTTCATCGCACGCCCATCGACGCCTTCCGCGCGGCTCGAACTCGCGACCCGGCGAACATGAGCAATGCCGCGTGCGCATCGACCTCGCGCCTGGCGCACACGGCGCGCATAGGTTCGTCCCGGCGAGCCGATGCGCCCCTCCGAAGCTTCGGCGTGGCGGCCCGGCACCATCGCCGGGCGACGCGCGTCGTCGCCACGGTCGCGGAGCCCGGCACCGTCGCCGCGCCGCTGACCAAGGAGGACCTCGTGGAATACATTCGCTCGGGATGCAAGCCCAAGGAACAGTGGAGGTACGTGCGCGGCCGCCGTCGACCCGCGACCCGAGACGTGGCTTCGAGCTTTTCCGCCCCTTTCCCGAGAAGCCTTCTCGCCTGGCGTTCCCAGTCGCGAATTTTCGGAAACGCGACCGCCGCCTTTTTCGCGGAACAGCCCTCTTTTCTCTCTTCTCGAGAGTTGTTTGATCGTTCGGATGCGCGCTCTCGACGCGCGCTCTGAACGTGTCCCTGACCCGGAACCGCCTCCGCACGTGCGAACGACCCGCCCGCGCGCCGCGACACGACGCGCAGGATCGGCACCGAGCACGAGAAGTTCGGGTTCGATCTCAAGACTCTGAAGCCCATCGAGTACGAAGAGCACGTCGCGAAGCTTTTGAACGCGCTGGTCGAGCGCTTCGACTGGGAACCCATCATGGAGAAAGAGTTCATCATCGGTGCCCAAAAAGACGGGCAGAGCGTGACTCTCGAACCCGGTGGGCAGTTTGAGCTTTCCGGCGCGCCGCTGGCGAACTTACACCAGACGTGCGCGGAGGTGCACTCGCACCTGTACCAGGTTAAGACGGTGTGCAAAGAGCTGGGCGTCGCGTTTTTGGGCGTGGGGTTCCAGCCGAAATGGTCCGTGGAGGAGACGCCGGTGATGCCAAAAGGGCGGTACAAGGTGATGAAGGCGTACATGCCCACCGTTGGCACGCGCGGCCTGGACATGATGTTCCGCACGTGCACGATCCAGGTGAATTTGGATTTCTCCGACGAGCGAGACATGATCCGCAAGTTCCGCACGAGTTTAGCGCTGCAACCGATCGCCACCGCGCTCTTCGCCAACTCGCCGTTCTGCGACGGCAAGCCCAGCGGGTACAAGAGTTTGCGCTCGCGCGTGTGGGAGGACACGGACGCGGCGCGCACGGGCACGCTCGCGTGGGTGTTTGAGGATGATTTCGGGTTTGAGCGATACACGGAGTACATTCTTGATGTGCCGATGTACTTCGTGTACCGCGGCGGCGAGTACCACGACGTGACCGGCGAGAGCTTCCGCGACTTCATGGCCGGTACCCTTCCCGGATTCGAAGGCCAGACGCCGACGCTGGATGACTGGGAGCAGCACCTCACGACGGCGTTTCCGGAGGTGCGCCTGAAGCGGTACATGGAGATGCGCGGCGGGGATGGCGGGCCTTGGGGGAACATCTGCGCGCTTCCCGCGCTGTGGGTTGGGCTTCTGTACGACTCGAAGGCTCTGGACGACGCCGAAGCGCTCGTGAGCGATTGGACCCCGGAGGAGCGCGAGTACCTGAGGACGGCGGTCACGAAGGACGCGCTGCAGACGCCGTTCCGGGACGGTACCGTGCAGGACGTCGCGGTCGAGATGGTGCGCATCGCGAAGGAGGGCCTCGCGAGGCGCGGCGCGAACGAGGAGAACTTCGTGGACGGCCTGATGGACATGGCGACGAGCGGGGTGACGCGCGCGGACGAGATGCTGGACAAGTACGTCAACAAGTGGGGGATGAACATCGACAAGGTGTACGACGAGTACGTGTTTTGAATGAACGCTTTTCGTCGAGAAGAGACGCGACGACGAGAAGCGACGAGAAGAGCTTCGCTTGAAAGACGACGAACGCTTTACGTACGCGAAGCGTGGCGACGCTCGTATCGCGCGGTTACACGCGCGAGGCATAAAACGTTTTCTCTTCCTTCGTGGGGTCAAGAGATGGGTGGCAAAGCGACCTCCGGTCTCGGCTCTCTGACCAGCTTGGAGATGTCGCGGAACACGGGGTGCGCGGCGTCGCCGATCAACTCGAACAGCAAAGCTTCGCCGGTGGTCAAGACGCACCCGGCGCTTTCCATCCGCCGCAACGCGGCGGCGCGGTCGCCGACGCGCACGCTGGAGACGCCGTCCACGCACACGAACACCTCCCACCCGTCCTCGATGAGATCGAACGCGGTCTGCGCGACGCAGACGTGCGCCTCGAGGCCGACGAGAATGGCTTGGTCTTTTTTGCCGTCGCGGGCGGCGTCGAAAAAAGCCGACGCGCCCTCGGTGCTCATGGAGAACTTGGTCTTCCCGACGACATGGACGTCGTCCCGCGCGGTGATGAGCGGCTGCAGCGCCTCCACGGTCTTCCCGAGCTTGTCCGGCACCTGCTCGGTGACGAGCGTCGGGATGCCCAGCAACGCGCCCGCGCGGAGCATCGCGGAGGCGACGTACACGCAGTTGTCGAAGCCGTGGATGACAGGCGCGAACTTCTCCTGCACGTCGCACACGAACACCGTCGCGCGTTCCAGGTCGAGCCGCGGGACGGCTTTGTGCGGCGGGGATGAGCCGGCCGCCATCGCGACGGCGGTACGGCGGGCGGGGGAGGAGACGCGCGCGCGTTTCTGAATCGTGGCTGAGGAGAATGCGGCACGGGATGGGACGCACCGCGCCTGCGCCATCGCGAGTGCCACCAGGGTTGCGGAAAAGCGCCCGCTCGACGGCTCGAGTTCGGAAATCCCCGGCGCCCGGGCCCACAATGACAACGCCAATGCAGAATGTACGTTCATTGTAAGGTCTGGTCGACACAATCCACCGCGCGACAGCAAGCCGCGATGTCCTCCGCGGTTCCGATCGGCGCGGTCGCCGGCGTCGGCGCGCGCCGCCTGCCGACACACCGGGAAGCCTGGGCGGAACGCCGCTCGGTGGTCGTGAGGAGCGGCAAGCGCGCCGGACGCGGCTCGAAGTTTTCCCGCGAGTCGTTGATCGTCACCGCGGAGCACAAGCGTGAGAAGGCGTACGGGTACGCGTATGGGTTCGTGTACGGGTGGGACTACGGCCACGATTACGGCGACCCCGACTGGGGACACGTCACCGGCGTGCTTTCCACCCCCGAGGCGCGCGCGGAGGTGTTCGTCGCGCGTCCCGAGGACGTGGACAGCCCGTCCAGGCAAGTCGATTCGTTTGTCGCCGCGGAGGAGACGCCTCTCGAGGAGGAGGCGTCCGCCGCGTCGGAGCCCCCGGCGCCCGCGAAGCCCCTGGCCCCCGTGCAGCCGCTGCCCCCTCCCCCCACGCCGCGGCCCGCGGCGGCGGCGCCGCGGCCGCCCTCGCCGCGCGAAGTGGCGCGTCAGCTCAACTCGGCGGACGCGAAGACGCCGACGGGTTCGTTCACGTACCGCTCGCGACCGGACGGCACGCTGTCCAAGACGGCGGAGTTCCGAGCGCCGCCCATCGGCGCCGGGGCGGCGAGCTACGGAGGCGCGTTCTTCGATTCGCTGACGACGCTCACCAACGCGTTCCCGCTGTGGGTGCTGGCCGGGGCGGTGATCGGCGTGACGCACCCGCCGTCGGTCACCTGGTTCAAGGGCGAGATGATCACGCGCGCGTTGGCGTGTACGATGCTCGGCATGGGCCTGACGCTGGAGCTGGACGACTTCTTCGACGCGTTGCGCCGCCCGAAACAAGTCGCGCTCGGTGTTCTTTTGCAGTACACCATCATGCCGACGCTCGGCCTGGTCATCGGAAACGTGTTCCCCGTGCACCCCTCCGTGGCGGTGGGCCTGATCCTCGTGGGCTGCTGCCCCGGGGGCACCGCGTCCAACGTGGTGACGTACCTCGGTAAAGCAAACGTCGCGCTCTCGGTGGTGCTCACCACGGCGTCCACGTTTTTGGCATCCTTCGCGACGCCGCTGATGACGGAGCGATTGGCGGGGACCATCGTGCCGGTGGACGCCGCGGGCCTCGCCAAGAGCACCGCCTCCGTGGTTCTGCTTCCCATCGTGCTCGGCCTGCTCCTGAAACGCTTCACTCCCTCTCTCGTGAAGGCGGCGGCGCCGTTCTGCCCGCTCGTCGCCGTCGTCACAGTGGCGCTCATCTGCGCCAGCGTCATCGGGAGCAGCGCGGCGGCGATCATCGCCGCCGGGCCGGCGTTGCTTTTGGCGGTGGCGACGTTACACACCGTCGGGTTCGCGCTCGGGTACTTCGCGTCGCGCGGGTTGGGGTTCGCGGAGAAGGATTCGAGGACCGTCTCCATCGAGGTGGGCATGCAGAACTCGGCGCTCGGCGTGGTTTTAGCAACCGCGCACTTCGCCGACCCGCTCGTCGCGGTGCCGTGCGCCATCTCCGCCACCGTGCACTCGTGCGTCGGGTCGCTCATCGCGGGCGCGTGGAGGCTCAAGGACGAGAAGAAAACCCGGTGACGCGGAAACGCGGCGAACGCTCTATGCGTCGTGTAGACTGTGTACCTGATGGCTCACGTATGAAGTATTTCGTTCACGGCGCTACGTCAACGCTCTCGTCCGTCAGTTGTCCAGGATGGGGCTCTCGTAGTCGAACATCTGCGCGCTCTTGCGCGCGTCGCGCTCCGCCAGGGTCTCCGGCCGCCGGGGAGCCACGCCGACGTAGTCGCCGTGCTCGCGCTCCCATCGCCGCGAGCCCGCGGGGTTCCACGTGATGTCCCCGCGCACGTCCTCGTCGTAGTCCACGCCGTCGAACTCCATGGGCGAGTCCCGCTCGACGCGTTCCGGGATCTTCGGCGTCGCCGCCGCCACGCGCGCGCGATCCGCAGCCGCCTTCACCTCCTCCATCTGTCTCTGCACCTCGCGGTACGAGTCGATGATCTCCGCGTTCGCCCACACCGAGCGCGGCTTCGCGACGACAGGCTCCGTCGCCACGGCGCCCTGGAGCTCTCCGGGCCGCGCGGGCGCGCGGCGCATCCCGATCGCCGCCGCGGCGTCCGCCCCCGCCGCGAGCTGCTCCTCGTGCTTGTAGTGGATCTCGAACAGACGCCGCTTGATCACCTCGTCGAGGCCCGTCTGACCGAGGAACGCGTTCCCCAGCGGCTTCGTGCACATCGCGTGCGCGCGCGAAAGCGCAAGCAGGCTCTCCTTCTGGGTCTCACCGAGGACAAAGCGCTCGAAATCGTCCTCCTCCTTCTCGGCGCGCTTCGACGTCTTCGAGCCCGAAACCTTCTTCGACGCGCGAGAAGACGTCTCCGTCTCCGCCTTCCTCGAACCGGACTTCTTCGCGCCAGGGCTCGCCTTGCGCCCGAGCGCCGCTTCAGCCTCCGCGCGGGGGTACTCGTGACGCACGCGGGCCGCCGCGAGATCCGCCGCGCCAGCCGACGCGCGCGTCGCCTCGGCGTCGTACGCGTCAATCGCCGCCGCGTTGGCGGCGCGGAGCCGCGCGTCGAAGGGCGCATCCGCCAGGGTGGAGGCCACACCCGCGCGCGAGCCCGAGGACGACTCCGACCTGAGCGAGCCGAGCGTGGGGGTAGTCTCCTCGTCGGGCTCCGTGGTCTCGGAGGCGGTCGTTTCGACCGTCGGCGTCGCCGAAGGCGAGGGAGTCGGCGTCGCCTCGGTCTCGGGAGTCGCCGTCGCCTCGGCGACGGGCGTCGCGGCGGCCTCCGCCTCGTCAGTCTCGGCGGCCTCCGCGACGGGCGGAGGCGTCGCCGAAGGCACCGGAGTCGCCGTGGCCTCCGCAACAGGCGTCGCCGTCGCCTCCGCAACGGGCGTCGCCGTGGCTTCGGCCTCTGCAGTCTCGGTGACCTCGGGCACAGGCGTCGGCGTCGCCTC
>MDSV01004054.1_pt1 | contig 12600 bp, 28 predicted proteins | sample 810851 | NCBI WGS metagenome assembly MDSV01 (sample SAMN05326640, study PRJNA326480) | marine metagenome | isolation source: seawater | place: Atlantic Ocean: North East | collected 2012
TATCCTATCAGAACCATCTAATCCACCTTTTTTCTCATACCATGTTATACCACCGTGCCAATCTAAATCAGAAATAACTTCATGATCGTAATATTTATATAAAACACCATTATATCCCATATCACCTGGATTTAACCAAAAACTATCAGGATTATTTTCTTTTGGAATTCTGTTTAATTTTAAAATTAAATAATAACACCAATGTTTAGAACCATTTCTAGTCCAATTATTTATTTCAAAATCAACACCTTTGTGTGATCCATTCCAAATAATGGTTTTGCTTTTTTTAATATTCATTTATTTAAAATTTTACTTATTTTATTTTTTCTTAATTTATTTCTTTCAAAATTAACATGATTTATAGTAAAGTATCTTATGTTTTGATATATTGACCTTAATCTTGTTACATTTAATATTTTATTAACAACTAAAAATATAAGTAAATCATCTACACTACCTATTGTGTTTATAACACTTCTCTTTGTATCTAATACACCAAATAAAAAAACAAAATTCACCTCATACCCACACGACTTAACTAATACTTTCATTAAGTCGTGTTTGGTATATCCATCTTTTGGGTGGTTTTCATTTAAAGATTCTAATATTATTTTTTTATCATTAAGAACCTTTTCTTCATTCAATATCATAGTTGTTCTATTTTATCAACAATTAATTCACCATCAATCTCTACAAGATATTCATTATTAGGTAAAGTATCAATGTAGTAGTATTTACCACCAGTTGTTTTACCTTTGATATCAATACTGGATTGTAAAGTATGTCCAACGATTTGAATAAACATCTTTTTTAAATCTGTTTTTTTATTAACTCTCTGTAATGACTTAGGGCGAATCCAAATTGGACACTGCCACTCATCATCACCATATCCATCACAACCAAATCCAGTGTTGTTTTTGTCATAACCAGCCGAGAATAAAAAGCTATTTGGTTTGTATTTAAATAAATCATTTAACCAATCAGCTACATTACTTTCATCCTTATGTTTATCATACGTCCAATATCCGAAATCGGTTATATATTTATCACTAACACCAGCGTGTGTACATAACTTATCACCAACAATAACAGCCATTTGAAACATATCTTTATTTTCTCTAAAGAAATCTTCAAATTGAAAAGCCATTACAGGTTGGTAACCTGAAGTTAATCCTCTTTCACTAGTACCAGGTAAATAGTGATGGTCGTGATTTCCAATAAGTAAGTAAACTTTTTTATTTGGATCTAATTCTTGTGATTTCTTAAATTCAACAATTTCTTTAGCATTATTTAATTGGTCAACACCACTAATATCAAATGAATCAAAGTAATCACCAATAAAAATAATGTTATCAGCATCTGAATGTTTCTTAACGATATCTTTCCATACCTTTAATCCATGAATATCTCCTATGTAAACATTTTTAACCATACTTCAAATATATGGATTTAATTGTTATTGACCAAATATTTTATTAACTGATTGTTTATCACAATCGTTAAGTAATTTTAACGATTCTAAAATTGAGCTATCGAAAGCTTCTTTATATGTATTTTCTAATTTTAAATTTTTTCTACAATTATATTCTAATTCTGTTTCCCAATACCAAACTTTTTCAGATAAGTTTTTAGGGTCTCCATGAAATCTACTTATAGTATAACAATATTTTGGTGAAGATGTTTTGTCTATTTTTATTTCAATAAATATTTGATGTTCATTAATTAACCAATTATTAATTTCTTGTAAATCTATTTTTTCAGTTTCTAACTTATATCCTTTTATTTTTAAAATATCAATTAAAATATCATTATTACTCATAGTTAAATTAATTTGTTTCAGTTATATATTTATTTAGATTCTATGTCTTTTTTGTATATTGGTTTAATATGGTCAAAACCTAATTCTTTGTTAATATCAATATCATGTACCTTCATTCTTCTAAACATCATTTCAGAAAGAGTTTCTTTGCTTTCACATAAAGTTCCAGTATCGTGTAATTTTAGTATGTCTAATATAGATAACATACAATTGGCCATATTTCTTATTTGTTCACTTTTTTTCATAATTTAATTACAATTCTTTTAACAATTCAACTTCTTTATATCTGTATTTATACATTTTATCATCTGATCTTAATCTTATTTCCCAACAATCATCACCTGTCCAATATCCGTTTTTTTCACAAAAATCTATAGCTTCTTTTTCTGATTTCACATAAGAATGTGTTTTATATCCTGTAGCATTTTTGTTTTCCATTGGATCTATCCATCCCTTTTCTATTAAAAATATTTTTTCACTCATAATTATTTAATTCTTTTTTATTAAATCCATTACTTCATCTTGTGTATAATACCATTTCATATCCCCTTGTGCTATTCCAACTAATAATGACCATAATACACATTTAGGTATTTTATTGTTTCTTCTAAGAATATATTTTTTTAAGAAACTAGATATTAATATTTTTAAATCAACACCAATTACTTTATCTTCTTTAAGAGTATTATCATCAACCACATTGAACGATCTAACATACTTATACCACAACCATTTGAATGGTAAATAAAGATAGTGTCTGTGTCTAATTATCTTTATTAGTATATTTGATTCTTGGTATCTACTCATCTGGTATATTATTAATTAAACTTGATAATTTCTGTCCTAATTCACAATAGTTTGGGTATTTTTTACACATTTCAATCAAAACTTCTTTATAATCAACCCTACCATAATCGTCTTCATATCTAATTATATCGTCTTCTGATAATAATTCACCTTTTTGTATTTCATGTATAACCAAATCTTGTTGTCCTATATTTTTTACTCTATGTATAGCACCAAGTGGTATGTGTATCTCATCATTATTAGATAAACTAAATGTATTGGAATCTATTTCAACTAAAGCGTTTCCTTCTAATATTTTCCAGAATTCTTCTCTATGTCTATGTGATTGTAAAGATAGCTTATTATTAGGTTTTACGGTAATAATTTTTTCAAGTTCTGATCCATCGTCAGATTTTTTTGTTACTTGATAACAACCCCATGGTCTATGTTCTACATTATTTTTGATCATTATTTAGGATTATTTTTTTATTAGCTTGTTTTGTTTCAATAGAAACTCCACTTTTTTTAGATAAATCACCAAAGATATGACTTCTTCTTGCTCTCATCATTTCTATATCTTCATATTCAATATCATAATCATTGATATTTGTTTTTACACCATGTAATTTAAGTGTATCATATATTAATAAAGCGATATTAGATTTACCACTAGCACACAACCCAGTTATATCTATTTTAACTTCATATTTTAAATCTTCAAAATCAACATCACCAAGTTCTACACTATTTGAAATACGTCTTTCTTCAATCATATTATCTTTAAGTTCAATATATTCTTCTATCCTACCTGGATGATTTATAGACCAATCTAAAACAACATCATTTGATAAGTCAATGTGGTTTTTATAAACTTTATTATCACATATTACAACGATAGCTTCATATAGTTTTTTACCTAATTTTTCTATATTATCGGAAGTTGTTATTATTACTTTATTATTCATCACCTATTAAATCTTCTATATTAATATTAAATTCTTCAAATACTTCTTGTATTTCATTTTGTATTTCTGTTATATTAAGAACCCATCCATTTTTTGATATTTTTTGTATTTTAGATAAAGCTTTTGCCATATCTAAAGACTTAATACATCTAGAGTGTTCCATAACATCACTCAAATCTTCTAAATCAAATTCTAGTTTTGCTTTCATAATTTATTTAAGAATTATTAGAACCATAAGTAGTGAATAAATCCAATTGAAATTTTTTTAATGTTGATAATTTATCTTCAGCGTCAACTAATTTTTGTAAAGCTTCTTCAGCGTTGTTATAAAAATCACCAGTAGAGTGATCTCCTATACCAGCTGGATATTCACCCATTAATTTTAATGTAGTCATAGCTTCTTCTCTTTCGGAGATAGCTTTACTTCTAAGTAAATTATATAATTGTTCTTTCATCATTTATTTTTTTGTTGTTATTATTAATGTTGTTGTTAAAACAACCCAAAAAACTCCAAACCCCACTGCTAACATAATCGTATCAATAATATTTTTATTTTATATAATAATTAGATATTAAGTTTATTTATTTGCTATTTTATTTTGTAACTCAGATGTCTTACCAATATCAATACTAATCATCTTATCTTCTTTCCAAAATCCAGCATATGTAGAACTATTTGTCCATTTATAAACACCATATCCTTCTCTGAGGTCATTTTTCCATTGACCTACGTAACTTCTTTTATCTTTCCATATATATGTACCAGTTCCATCCTTTTTGTTTGAATGGAATTGTCCATCGTATCTATCCCCATTTGAATATTCATATTTACCCATACCATTCATCTGACCTTCTTTCCATTTACCATGATATTTATCACCATTAGAATAAACGAAAGTTCCACTACCGTTATAACAATTTCCCTTAATACATTGTGATTTTAAATTCAATGTTGATGTTATTATTAAAATAACAACTAATAGTATTTTATTTGCTTTATTTTCCATTTTCCTTTTTAAATATTAATATCAAAAATCATACTATTTTTTATATTTTAAAAAATAAATATGTTTAATTTTTAAGAAACACCAAGTTTTTTAAGCATCTTAGCGTGATTCCAAATAGCTGATGTGAAAGAAGGTAATTGGTGATATGGTATTCCATATTCTTCAGCCGTTTCTTTAACTATTTTAGATATTTTTTTATAATGTATGTGACATATATTAGGAAAAAGATGGTGTTCTACTTGAAAGTTCAACCCACCAGCATACCAATTTAATAGAAAGTTATTATTTGCAAAGTTAGCGGTATTATTCATCTGATGAACTGCCCAGGTATTTTCAATTGTCATATCATTGTTAGGCATAGGATAATCTGATGTTTCCATAACATGAGCTGGTTGGAATATTAAACCAAGTATTAAACCAGCTATGAAATGCATTGATAAGAATCCAATAGTTACTTCTAACCAAGAAAAGTTATCAAGAATTAATATAGGTAATATTAAAGTATATCCTATGTATATTAGTTTCCAGATTAATATTTTAAAAAATTCCTTTTTATATCCACCTTTAACAAGACCCATCTCATTATATCTTTTAAGACCTTTGAAATCTTTAGTAGTTATCCATTGTATAGTCATTAGACCATAAAAGAACCAAGCATATAAATATTGAAAACGGTGAATACTTCTTAATTTTTCATTAGGTGAAAACCTTAAAATACCAACAGGTTTTATATCTTCATCATAACCAGTTACATTAGTGTAAGTGTGATGTAATATATTATGTTGTATTTTCCAATTATGAGCACTACCTCCTACTAAATTTAGAAAAGAACCTAAAATAGAATTTAGGTTCCTGTTTTTTGAATAAGCTCCGTGATTTGCGTCATGTTGTATACTAAGTCCTATACCAGCCATAAAAACACCCATTGTAGCCCAGATACTATAAAACATCCAAGTTGATATATTATCATATGTTAATAATAAAATAAATGGTGAGAAATATCCAAACATTTGAAGAACTGATTTCAAATACATTTTCCAGTTTCCTTTGTTTGATTTCTTTTTACCAAAATATTCATTAACTCTTTTCTTTAAAGTGCTAAAAAACATATTTTGATCTTTCGGTATATACTTAATAGATTTAAACCTCATACGCTAATGTTTTTTTTTAATTACTTAACTTATAGTAAATTACATAGATTTTGTTTAAAACTTCCTAGAACAACTAGATTTACCAGTACTTTCATCTTTAGAACATTTACCAGTGTTTTTAGAACATTTACTAGTGTTTTTAGAACATTTACCAATACTCTCACTTACTTCCTGGTCAGACTTTGATTTTACTTTATTAAAAGTACAAGAACCACAAGTTTGTTTACAACTAAGTATCAAAAGAGATACTACTAATACTAACAATTTTTTCATAATTTTTAATTTTTATTTAAGTGTTTATTTTATAAATATAAATACAAAAGTTTGAATAGCGAAATATAATTACAATTTAAATCAATTTATTTTTCTTCAATACCATATTTACTTTTATACCAAACTCTTTCGTGTAAATAATACAATAATAATTTTATTGTAAAATCAAACCCACCTATAGATAACCCTGCTGTTATATCTCCCGTAGCTGACCATCCTATTAAAAATGTCGTAATTGATGCTATTAATCTCCAGGTAAGAGATTTTAAAATGTGTCTTTTTTTATTTACCATATAAGAATATAATATTTTTTAATATTATTATTTATTAAAAAATAAAAACGGTTTATTTTTGAAAATTATATAAGTAATCACCAGTGTTTTAAATCTGTTATTACTTTACTTTTACCCGTTAAATGGTCTATTATAGAAGCTATATCGCCTTTATTTGTTGGTGTGAAGTTATACGAAAACCTATCTTCAATAAGTGATTCTTTATTACCATATCTCTTATTTTGTTTTTTAATCCACTTTTTGGCTCTTTTTATCTCACTTTTTTCTAGTATAAAAGTTAATTGATTATATTTCATTACAATAAATTTAAAGTTATTTATATTCTATGAAATTTAGGTGGATTTGTTGGTGAGTGGTTTTCATTTAATGAACTTGAATTTATATAAATTATATTATCTTCTCCTTTTATTTTACAATATCCTTCATGTATATGTCCAAATCCAACTATTTTTGGTTTAACTCTTTCAATAGCAACACCTAAATCAAAACAACCTACTCTTGGATATTCACCATTAACTCTTGAACTAGGTACTAATAGATCACCATGTTTAAATGGTGGTCCATGCACAAGTAAAATATCAGTATTATTTGGAATCATATCCCAATGTTTTTTAATACTATTTGTTATATGTTTTCCATTATATTCACTTATACTTCCATCACCATTTACTTTAGTGTTTCTATTTCTATTAAAAGCGTAATTTAAAAAATTAGGTTGTATAGGACTACCCCATATATTTAACCCAAATAATTCTATACCACTATCATTTAAGTAATGAATATCTGGAAATTTAGATAACATTTCTTCTACTTCTTCTTGTGGTGATTTATCGTTATTTTGTCTTGGTCTTTTATTTCTATAATCAATATCAAAGAAAAAATCATGGTTACCAGCAATCATTACTTTTTTCTTTGCTGGTTGATCAGAAAACCACTTCATAAAATCTTCAACTTTTTCTGAATCTCCTATACTAGAACAATCTCCAGTAAAACATAAAATATCTAATTCTGACCACTTTTTTTCTATCTCACCAGATTTGTCAAATGTTTTAAAACTATTCTTCCATTCTCTGTGTAAATTATGTGTATCTGAGAAAAATCCTATTTTTATATTATCCATTATTTAAGAAATTAACTAGATTAATAATATTTTCTTCTTTATGTAAAGTATCACATTTTGTTCCAACGACTTCTTTATATAAATCAATATTTATTTTACTCAAAGATACCATATAAGATTCACCTAATCTCATTCCAGTTTCTGTTAGAACGATAATATTATTAATTAGACCAACCCATTCTTTATCTGATAATTTACTCATCACCTTTGATTGTATTAATTTGTTAAATATAATAATAAAAAATAAATAAAAAAAGTTTTTTGTTATATTTTATTGGATGAACATGTGTCTATATAAATAGTATCTGTTTTATATAAATTAAAAGAATCTGTTAATTCCTTTCTTATTTCTTTTTCCTTAATATCTAACATCATATTATATTCATCATATGACATTTTAACATCTGGTGTGCTTTTACAAGACATTAAAAAAATTATTATAAAATATATTATCTTTTTCATTTACGATTTTTATATATTAAATCAAATTATTTTAAATTAATATATAACGTTATGACTGATGATGATATACAAAAAATAAATACATTTTGTGAGAGATATCAAATAATGAACTATACTATCAATGATGATGAATTATCAGATGATTATGGTTCTATTGATGTTGATGGTACTGTTTATTTGGTTAGAATTGGTATAACAAAAATTCCTATAAAATTTAATAAAGTTACAGGTGATTTTTATTGTTATAGTAATGGATTAACAACATTAGAAGGTGGTCCTAAATATGTAGGTGGTAATTTTGATTGTGCTATTAATAAATTAACTGATTTAAAAGGAAGTCCTTTAGGAGTTGGTGGATCTTTCACTTGTTATCAAAACAATATAACTTCATTAGAAGGGTGTCCTAAATGGGTAGGTAATCATTTAATTTGTTCAGAAAATAAATTAACTTCATTATCTAATGGTCCAGAAATTATAAGTGGTGATTTTGATTGTTCTTATAACAATATTTATAATTTAAAAGAACTTGAAACAAAAATAAAACAACATTTAACATTAGATTACAATCCAATAGGTATTTTATTTAGTCATTTAGAAGGTGATATTATTAATTCTTTTATATCATTTAAAGTAATTAATGAAAGAGAATTAAATATTAAAAGATTAAAATATTTTCTACATTCATTTGGTTTGAATCCTTCTATATCTTTTGATAAACTAAAAGACAAATATACTATTAAAAATTAATATATAATTAATGTTATTATATAAATCACATTCTGAAATTGAAAGTATTTGTAAAAAATACCTTATATATAGTTATACCATTAATGATGATGGTTCTGTTGATGTTATTGGTGATGTTAGATTAGGTAGTTTAAAATTAACTGAACTTCCTTTAAAGTTTAATAAAGTTAGTGGTAATTTTTATTGTCATAGTAATAAATTAACATCATTAGAAGGATGTCCTGAATGGATTGGTGGTAATTTTTATGGTGAGTATAATAAATTAACATCATTAGAAGGTGGTCCTAAAATTGTTGAAATGTCTTATGATTGTATGAATAATAATTTAACTACATTAAAAGGATGTCCTGAAAAAGTAGGTTCTGCGTTTCATGCTGGCTCCAATCAATTAACTGAAATAGAATTTTGTCCTAAAGAATGTAGAGCTATTGATTTATCAAATAACTACAATTTATATTCTATTAAAAAATTTCCAGAAAAATGTATGCGTGTTGATTTTTCTTGGACTGAGTTAAAATCATTAGATTGTTTGAAAAATGTTGAAGGTCTAGAAGAAGTTTATGTTGCTAATTCTCCTTTAGTTACTATTTTCGGTGCTAGAATTAAAGATTTTAGTATGATAAAACATTTTATTTCTTTTAAAGTAGTTGATGGTGATACAATAAATTTAAAACGATTTAAATATTTTCAATCTATTTATACCGAAATACTTTTAAGAGAGGTTAGTTTAAAAGCTCAATATAAATTAAAATAGATTTTATTTACCAGCCATATCATCATCACCATTCATTATAATATTTTGATTACGAATAGATTCTTTGTGTATTAATTTAATGATATCTTCAATAAAGGATTTATCTAATTTCATAGCTTCACCTAAGATAATTCTTTTATTTAAAACTTCTTCCCATCTATTAACTTGTAAAATAGTTACATCATTTTTCTTTTTATACTCACCTATTTGATTAGATAGTTTCATTCTTGATGATAAGTTTTCTAAAATAGATTGGTCTAATTCATCTATTTCTTTTCTTAACGATTCTAATTTATTATCAAATTCTAAATTATCTGAACTTGATTTTCTGAAATTCAAATTAGTTAAAATATTATCTAATGAACTTGGTTTAACTTGTTGTGCGGCATCACTTAATGCTATAAATGGATTTATATGAGATTCTATCATTAATCCACTCATATCTAAATCCATAGCTTTTTGACAAACGTATGGTATCAACTCTCTGTTGCCAGAAATATGTGAAGGGTCACATATAATATCTAAATTTGGATATCTTCTTTTTAATTCTATAGCCAATTCCCATTTAGGTAAATTTCTAAAAGGAGTTTTCTCAAATGTTGAGAATCCTCTATGTATAGCTCCTAATCTTTTTATACCAGCTCTATTAATTCTTTCTAACCCACCTATCCATAATTCTAAATCTGGATTAATAGGATTTTTAACCATAACTGGTATATCAACTCCTTTTAAAGCATCAGCTACTTCTTGTATAGAAAATGGATTAACGGTTGTTCTAGCACCTATCCATAAAATATCAACACCAGCTTCTAAACATTTCTCAACGTGTTTTCCGTTAGCAACTTCTGTTGATATTAACATACCAGTTTCTTTTTTTGCTGACTTTAACCATTCTAATCCTATCTCACCTACACCTTCAAAAGATCCTGGTCTTGTTCTAGGTTTCCAAATACCTGCTCTTAAAACATTTACTTTTCCTAATTTATTTATTTCCTTTGCTGTGTTTATTACTTGCTCTTCGTTTTCAGCACTACAAGGCCCACTAATAATTAAAGGATTATCTAATCCTAATCCCCAATCTTTAATGCCTTTTACATCCAATTCCATACTTATGTTGATCTACTTTTTCTGTATATGTAAAATTGATAAAAAGTTTAATTAATAAAACATTTATTTAATTTATAATATAAATAAAAAATATATATCATATGTCAGAAAACGAAGATATTAAAAACGAAGATATCCAAAAAGATTGGGTACAAGAAAAATACGAAAACGGTAAACTAAAAATGGAAGGAATCTATGTAGATGGATTAAAAGATGGTTGGTTTCATGAAAGGTATGAGAATGGATATCTAAAGTATGAGTGTGGTTATGTTAAAGACCTTAAAGAAGGTTGGTATCAAGAAAACTATGAAAATGGTATAGTAAAAGAAAGAGGTCACTATAAACAAGATATAAAAGAAGGATGGTGGGAAGAATTTGACGAAGATGGTAAACTCTTGTTTAGTGGTAACTACGAAAATGGTGTTAAGGTTTAATTATTTTTTTAATTATTTTTCTTCTTCTTTTTAATATTATTTTACCAATAAGTTCTTCAATTTTTTTATCTAATAATTCTTGGTGACCAAATCTGTTTTTTAAAATAGTATATTTAGAATTATCATCTATAAAAATAACCAAAGACTTTCTTAAAAAATCTTCCCTGTATTTATCTACAAACATTGACATTGTTATATCTTTGGTTTTAAAATTGGTGATCGGATATAAATCCTTTCTCCTTAATACCAAAATATCATCTTCAATATATTCAAACATATTAAATTATTTTAAACTTTCTTATTCAAAATCTTTTTAAGTTTTTCTGACCTATTTCTTTTAAGAATTTCTCTTTGTATAGAATCAACATCAATATTTCCATCAGCACAAGCAATATATGGAGCAAAAATATAACCATCACCTTTAATTGGTTTAGTGCCATTTATTATATACTTTGATTCTCCCATTTATTTTTTACTTAAAATCTTTTTAATCTTTTCTGACCTATTTATTTTCAGAATATTATTATCATCTAAAATATAATTGCCATTATTATCTATATAAAAATATTCACGTTTAAAACCTTCTTCAATTTTTAATTTAATTTTATTATATGTAATAGTTTCCATTTATTTACATTTTATCTTATCAATTCTATTTTGATGACGACCACCTTCAAATTCATTACTTAAAAACTCATCAACACATTTAATAGCTTCTGTTTCTTCAATAAATCTACCAGGAAGACACATCACATTAGCATTATTATGTTGTCTAGCAAGTGAAGCAATCTCACTTTCCCAACAAAGTGCTGATCTCACACCATTATGTGAATTAGCTGTCATGTTAATTCCATTACCAGAACCACATACTAATATTCCTAAATCAACATCTTCCGATTCAATTGAATCACAAACTTTATGCGCGAAATCTGGATAATCAACAGATTCCTCATTATGACATCCATAATCTATAATTGTAACTTTTTTAGACCTTAAATGTTGGTAAATTAATTGTTTGATTTTGAAACCACCATGGTCACTTCCTATTGCTATTTTCATTTTTAAAAATTTTTTTTATTTTATAAGACCTTTGTTGTCTTAAAGCCTCTTTTTCAGAATCAACAAAATTTAATCTTCCAGTATCCGTATCATAACAAACAGAACCAGTAACAAGACCCTTAGGATCAGATGTTATTATTAACCTATTTGATTCATTTTTTTCTTTCATTTCTTCTTATTCAATATACTTTTAATCTTTTTAGACCTTTCTATTCTTAAAGTTTCTTTTTTATTTGTGATTCTATCAAAATAAATATCACTATAATAACCTAACCTATTAACTAATTCATCATAAAGATACTCATACTCTTTATAATCATTAGGATCTGATATAACTGAATATATAAAACTTTCTATTTCTTTGTGATCTATCTCTCTCATTTTAATCTAATATTTCTTTTACAAATTCAATGTTATCTATATAACAATAATAAACTTCTCTATATCCATTAGAATGTCCTTTATCCCAAGCTCTGTAAAAAATGGATTCTTTACCTTTTTCCGAAACTTTAGATAAAGTTCCTCCATATTCTTTTTCTAATAGTTCTTTGAATATTACATTAGTCTTTGATGAATATTCATTATAAAGATTATTTAAAACTTTTTTTTGTTCTTTGGTTGAA
>MDSV01220503.1_pt1 | contig 12600 bp, 11 predicted proteins | sample 810851 | NCBI WGS metagenome assembly MDSV01 (sample SAMN05326640, study PRJNA326480) | marine metagenome | isolation source: seawater | place: Atlantic Ocean: North East | collected 2012
ACCCAAATTGCTGGAGAAGTTGTTGAAAACTTACCAGTAAATATTTTGATTAATGCATAAGAAATAAATGCTAATGCGATACCATTACTAATACTATAGGTCAAAGGCATTGCTATCATAGCTAGTACAGCTGGAGCAGACTCGGATATATCATCCCATTCTATATCAGTAATGTTTCTTACAAACAAAACAGCCACATATAAAAGAGCAGCACCATCTATTTCTTTAGGAAGACTTGTTGCAAGAGGCGAAAGAAACAAACATGCAAGAAATAAAACACCAATTACCAATGATGTCATACCCGTCCTTCCACCTGCTTTTACTCCAGCACCAGACTCAACATAACTTGTGACTGTAGTTGTACCCATTAAAGCACCTGCAACAGTTCCAACACTGTCAGACATCATTGCTTTTTCTATATCTTGAACTTTTCCATCTTTGCCAACTTTACCAGCTACATTAGCAACTGATGTTAAAGTTCCTGCAGTGTCAAAAAAGTCTATAAATAGTAAAGTAAAAATGACAGTAGACATTCCTGCCGTAAATGCTGCAGTCAAATCAAAATCCATTAGATAAGTCATTGGAGGTATACTTCCTACAACTCCATTAAATTTTGCTAATCCTGAGGCCCAAGCAATAATACTAAAGGCTATAATACCAATAATTATGTTTCCTTTAACATTAAGTTTTTCCATAACAATCATTGAAACGAAAGCAAGACATCCTAAAATGATTAATGGATTTTTGATATCTCCTAAAGTTACTAAAGTAACAGGATGATCAGCAACTACTCCCATTATTTCTAATCCAATAATCGCAAGGAAAAGACCTATTCCTGCTCCTATACCAAGCTTAAGACTTTTTGGAATTGAATTAATTAACCAAGCTCTTATCGGTGTTAATGAGATAATTAAAAATAATACACCTGCAACTAAAACTGCTCCTAATGCTGCTTGAGGAGTGTATCCCATGCCTGCAACTACTCCAAATGCTACAAAGGCATTAATTCCCATACCAGGGGCAAGACCAACAGGCCAAGTTTTTCCATAAAAAGCCATGATAAAGCATGCAAGTGCAGTAGCTACAATTGTAGCAGTAAAAACTGCACCAAAATCAAAGAAACCTTTTTCTGGACCCGCAAATTCTCCTGACAAAATAAATGGATTTAAAAACATGATGTAAGCCATTGTTAAAAAGGTTGTAACTCCGGCAATTACTTCTGTTTTAAAATTTGTTTTGTGTTTTTTATATTCGAAATATTTTTCTAACATTTTTCCTCCTTTGTTCATTTCTTCGTATTCGATTCTTTTAATAATTACTTGAAAAAATCTAATCTTATTCACATAATTCAACTTAGAAGTTTATATTTATGTATTGTTTAAGTTGTTATTATTTAAAATGAGAAATTTAAAATTTATAATCATAATTATATTTTTATCTTTTATAATTTCAGGTTGTCAAACTATCAAAGATAAAACTGATGCTATTGTAGAGAAGGAAAATCAAAAATTAAGTAAATATATAGGTAAATCATCGAATATACTTAAAATGGATTTAGGCAATCCAAATGAAGATTTTAAAAATGAAAAAGGAAATTTAGTTCTAATTTACAATACTAAAAAATATGGAATACCATGCGAGAGAAGATTTGAAATTAACTTAAATTCTACTGTAATTGGATTTGTGTCTAATGGATGTTTTTAAATTTACCCGCGGAGATATAATCTCCGCAAGTAAGGTTTAACTTATATTATATCAATAAGTTTTTTCTTTTTATGTTCTGGGACAATTCTTTCACAAGATATCGTCAAAAGACCATCTTTAAGTTCAGCACCATTTACTTTAACATCATCCGCAATGGTAAATGATCTTGCAAATTGTCTTTGGGAAATACCTTTATGAATTATTTCTCCATCTGCATTTTTATCATCAGATTTATTAACTTGTTTAGTTCTTACAGTTAATAAATTATCCTCAAATTCAACTTCAACATCTTTTTTGTTAAAACCAGCCAGTGCCACCTCTATAGCATAATTATCTTTGCCAGCTTTTCTAATGTTGTATGGTGGGTAGTTTGACTGCATAGTCAAAGCACCATTCCCCAACATATTTTCAAATTGGTCAAACATATCGTCAAAACCAATTGAAAAAGGCCTAAGTGAGTTAAATATAGATAGATCCTTACTTGTCATAATATTCTCCTTTGTTAAGCAAGTTTATTTATGTAAGCCCCGTAAGGCAACTTACAGAAATTTATATAGGAATTATTTATTTTTTTTCAAGATTATATATTTAAATTTTTTTTGAAATTTTTAAGGCAAAAGCATAATCAGTAGTAATTTCTTCAATAGCACCATCTCTTCCAGATTTCCCACCGTGACCTGCATTCATTTCAGTTTTTAAAAGTAATAAATTATTATCTGTTTTAAAATCTCTTAACTTAGCAGTGAACTTTGCAGGTTCATCAAACAATACTCTGTTGTCGCTCAAACTTGTGGTAATTAACATATGAGGATAATCCATTTTTTTAATATTGTTATATGGAGCATATGAAAATATATATTCGAAATGATCTTTATTATCTTTGGCATTTCCAAACTCATCAAATTCACCAACTGTTAAAGGCAAAGAGTGATCAAGATTAGTTGTTAAAGAATCAACAAATGGCACTGCCATTATAATACCTAAAAATAATTCAGGAGCTTGGTTTACTGCAGCCCCCATCAATAAACCTCCAGCAGATCCACCCATACCAATTATTTTTCCTTTGTCTGAGTATTTGTTTTCAATTAAATATTTCGCAGCAAATATATAGTCCTCAAAAGTATTTTTCTTATTTATCAGTTTTCCCTCTTTCCACCACTTCATACCTTTCTCCATTCCCCCTCGAACGTGAGCAGTTGCCCAAATTATGTTTCTATTAATTAGACTTAGTCGAGTAGAAGAAAAACTAGGGCTCATCGAATTACCATAAGAACCATAACCATATAACAATAAATTAGCTGATCCATCCAGCTTAGTTTTTTTATGCCTTGTAATAGTTAAAGGAACTAATCTTCCATCATGAGATTTAAATTCAACTCTTTCCACTATGTAATTATTTGGATTGTGTCCTGAAGGGATCTTTTGTTCTTTAACTAGTTTTTTAGATTTATTAGCAATATTATATAAATAAACTCTTTGAGGTGTTTTAGGACTAGAGTATCCAATATAAATTTCATCAGTATTTTTGTCTTTTTGTCTTAAAGAAATACTTGGAACACAAACTTTTTCATCTGCAAAAATTAATTCTTCTTCTAATCCCGAAGACATATTCCTTATAAATATTTTTTCTAATGCATTAGATGTTTCTGATCGAATTATCCAATTTTTTAAAAAAACACAACCACCAATTAAAACTTCGTTTTTTGCGTTAATAAAAGGTTTCCAATTTTGTTCATCTAGACTTTCAGAAATATCAATTTTGAAATCTTCAGCCTTTTCATTGGTATGGTTATAGAACTTATTATCCCAAGAACTAATAGAGTATAAAATACCCTTTTTTCTCTTCTTTATTAGTTTTGGTTCTGGTTTTTTTTCGTTAACCTTAAAGTAGTACTGTTCAGATGTATTATGATCTGAAGTTGAAATAAAATAATATTTTTCATCTGAGCTTAAACTTATTCCAACTGTAAAGGCATCACTTTTTTCTTCAAAAATCAGCTCATCATCTTCTTTTAAGTTTCCAATTTTGTGTCTATAAATTTCTCTTGCCCTGTGATTTTTATCTAATTTTGAATAAAAAATGTATTTATCATCTAAACTAAAAAGAATATTTCCAGATGTATCTGTAATTTCCTTAGTAATTATTTTACTACTAGAAATGTCTCTAACAAATATTGTGTAATATTCTGATCCTTTAATATCCAAAGAGAAGGCAAGATATTTATCATTATGACTAACTTCAAGATCACCAATACCAAAATATTTTACTCGTCGTTTTTCTTTTTCTTCATCTCCATTCCAAATTTCTTCAATTTCATTAGTGTTTATTCTCTTTCTAAGTTTTATAGAATAATTTCCTTCAACAGTTGTTTTTGTCCAATATTCAAATGTGTGGTCTTTATAAGGAAGAGACTCGTCATCTAGCTTTATTCTTCCTTTAATTTCATTAAATAATTTTTTTTGTAGATCTTTAGTATCTTTTAAATGGTGTTCAGTATATTCATTTTCTTCATTTAGATACTTTTCAACTTCAGGATCTAATTTATTTTTATCCTTTAAAACCTCTAAAATATTCTTTTGATGTATCCAGCTATAATTGTCCTCCCAGGTAAAGTTGTGACAAGATTTTATTTCTGGTTTTTTTCTAAGATGTGGTACTTTCATAATCGAGAAAAATTATATGAATATAATAATTTATACAGTAGTAATATTGACTATTTTCTATTTTCTGTTGAAATTTATCAGTAATATTTCATCTAAAAAGATATCAAAAAGTCTTAGGGTTCTAATAATTTTAGGATTAATAATTTTAGCAATATTATTTGCTATTGGTGGTAGATTTTTATTAACCTTACCGCTTACTTTGGCAAGTCTTGCCTTATTAAAACTAAAAGGTTTGTCTATATTTCAGATGATATCACTTTTTAGATTAATTCAAACTTTGAGAAGATCTGGAAGATTTTCTTTTAATCAGTCTCATTCAAATAATATTTCTTCAATATCTGTGCCTGAAGCCTACAAAATTTTAAATTTAGATATGAATAAAAAAATTAGTAAGGATGATGTGAATAAAGCATATATAAGAATTCAAAAAAAAATTCATCCTGATATTTCTCCAGAGACATCTCGATTATCCTCAATAGTAAATGAGGCAAAAGATCTAGTATTAAAAGATATCTCTTAATTGATTATCTCAATAACTTTATTAAATATTTTTAATGGATTAATTTTTTCTTTCCCCAAAGTATTATGGGAAACTGTTTGTTCTCCATCTGGAATGATTGGGAACATTTTAGAACTATAGCTCCCATAAATTAATGGAGTGTCTGCCATCAAAGTTATAGTTTTAACTCCTAAAGCAGCAGATAAATGACTAAAACTAGTATCATTACAAATTGATAGATTGCAACTTTTAATTAAAGGTAAAATTTCTTTAATAGGTAAGTTGTCTAATGGTTTACATAAATTTCCAAATTTAGAGTTCAATATTTCATTTAATATAATTTGCTCTTCTTTATCTTTTCCTGTTGCTAGAAGAAAATTACATTTTTTAATTTTTAATATTTTTTCAATTACAATTAAGAAAGTATTTGCGGGTATTCTCTTAGAAGGCCCCGAACCCCCTATACCTAAAAGAATATTTGTTTCATTTTTATTTATTTGAAATTTCTTAATTGATTTTGAAATCAGTATATTGTCAATTTGAACTTCAGGATCTTCATTAACATCTAAATGAAATTTTTCTTTTATAAATTTTTTTGGAGCTTCAATTATATGTTGTTTATTTTTTTGAAATAAGGGGTACTGGAAAACTTCTTTTATTCCAGAAAGTTTGGCAATTAAGTTAAATCTTAAAGATGAATTAAAAATAATAATTTTATCGAAATTATGTTTTTTGATATCTCTAATTAAATTCAGACTTCCTAATAAACCATTGTGTTTATTATTATTTTCTTTTTCTCTTTCTAAGAAAAGGATTTCGTCAATATAGCTAGTTTGATATAAATATTGGTCAGCTTTTGAATTTTTTTTAGCAAGTAAACTTATAGGTGAATTAAATTTTTTAGATAATGCCTTTATAAATGGTAAAAAAATTATGGTATCTCCTATTCCCATTCTATTTTGTACCGCTAATATTTTCATATGGTATTTATAAACATTTCTAATTATACTTTTTATATAAATTTTTATTATGACTAAAATAAGTGGAATTTTTGCTGCCACAATGTCAGTTCTCAATTCTGATTTGAGCCTGAATATTGAAAAAACAATAGTTCATGCTGAAAGTTTAATTGAACAAGGGTGTCATGGAACTGCAATATTTGGTAGCACCGGCCAAGCACAATTAATATCAATTTCAGAAAAAATTAAGTTGTTAAACAAACTTTCAGTGAGCAAGCATAGAGATAAACATTTAATTGGTACTGGTTTAAATTCCCTAGCTGAAACAATCAATATTATGAAAGTTGCAGGCTCATTAAACTTCAAAAAATTTCTAATAATGCCACCAGCTTATTATAAGTATGGAGACATTGAAGTAATAAAATTTTATTCAAAAATTATAGAGTCGGTCCCAGAATGCAAAGTCATTCTTTACAACTTTGAAAAATTATGTGGGTATAAATTCAGTATAGATTGTGTGAAAGAGCTTGTAAGAATGTTTCCCAATCAAATTGTAGGAGTTAAAGATAGTTCTTATAATTTATATGAAAATTTAAAGTTAGAAAATTTTTCTGTATTTCCAGGTTCTGAGCTAAAACTATTAAAAGGTTTGGAATTAGGATGTGCAGGGATAATAACTGCTACTTGTAATGTAACTGCAAAACTTTCGAGAAGAGTATATGATGATTTTCATTCTGGAAAAAAACAATTTTACAATCAAAAATTGTGTGATGTAAGAGCTGCTTTTGATAAATATAATTTGATTTCAGGATTACACTCTTTTTGCTCTCAAGAAAATAAAATTTATGAAAATGTTTTACCACCCTTGAGTATTTTGAATACAGATGATCAAAAAGATTTAATTAATGCTTTAAAAGATTTAGATTTTACAAACAAATCTCCACTGGCGGCGTGATATGTACCTTGCAAGTTTTTTAAATAAAGTTTTTAAAAAAGGGGGGTTTATTTTAACAGATGCTAATTCTAAAGATTATATTATTGGTAAACCAGAAAAAAATCCATTGAAGTTAAGACTTCTCAATAAAAATTTGCACTACAAACTTTTATTTCATCCAGACCTATATTTTGGTGAAGCATATACTGATGGCGAAATAATAATAGAAAATGGAAATTTAACTGATTTTTTAGATCTTGCATTAATGAATTTTGGGAGAGGTGATTTAAATTTTTTTAGTTATTTAATTAACAGACTTAGAGGCTCTTATCGATATTTAACAAATTTTAATTTTATTAAAAAATCTAAAATGAATGTTTCTCATCATTATGATATTTCAGATGACCTGTATGATTTATTTTTAGATCCAAAGAAACAATATTCGTGTGCTTATTTTAAAAATGAAAATGAAAGTTTAGAAACTGCTCAAAATAACAAAATTCAACATATTATAAAAAAATTAAATATAAAAAAGAATCAAAAGGTTTTGGATATAGGTTGTGGTTGGGGTTCATTAGCTTTTGATATTGCAAAAAGTGCAAGCTGTGAAGTCACTGGAATCACATTGTCAGAAAATCAATTAAGATATTGTGAACAAAAAGCTAAAGAAATGAACTTAGAAAATCAGGTAAAATTTAAATTGATGGATTACAGAGAACTTCGGGAAAAATTTGATAGAATAGTGAGTGTTGGAATGTTTGAACATGTGGGAAGAAAGTTCTATAAAAAATTTTTTAACCAAATTGAAAACCTTCTAAAAGATGATGGTATTTCCCTAATACACACTATTGGTTCGGTTGATCCTCCTAGAGATCCACATCCTTGGATAACTAAATATATTTTTCCAGGTGGCTATACCCCAAGTTTAAGTGAGGTTACCACACCAATAGAAAAAGCAGGCTTAATTGTTACTGATATAGAGGTTTTGAGACTCCATTACTCCCATACTCTAAGACATTGGAAAGAAAATTGTATTAAAAATAAACAAAAGATTATCAAAATGTTTGACGAAAAATTTTTCAGGATGTGGGAATTTTATCTTGCAGGGTGCGAAATGGCATTCAAGTGGGGTGATCAAGTTGTATATCAATTCCAACTTACAAAAAGCTATAAATCAATTCCTGTCACTAGAGACTATATTTATCAATAAATTATTGGTAGAATTGCACCTCTTTAATCATGAAAAAAAAATTTAAAAAAAATAAAAATATAAAAAAAAAATCACATAAACTTAAGAAATCTCAAAAATTTAAAAAAAACTTAAAAAAGAAAAAAACTACTAAAAAAAAGTTTAAAAAGTTAAAAACAAAGAAATCAGCATTCAAAAAAAAAAGATTATCAGTCAAAAAGATTAAAAAAACATCAAATGAAAGTTTTGTTCTTAAATTAGTTCGGTTTCAATTATCTATAAAGCCTCAATTTAATTTTAAAATTGATTTTAGTATAGAAAAACATATCCAAGGGTTTTTTGATAGAATTTCTGAAACAATTTCAAACTATAAAACTTTAAAAATTGATGAAAAAAGAAGATTAAAGATAGAAAAAATTGAAAAAGAAAGAAAGGAAAAAATTGAAATTGAAAAAGAAAAAATAGCAGAAGATACCCTTAGACTGAAGTTAAAAGAGCAAGCGTTAAAAGATGAGGCTAAATTAGAAAAGCAGAGAACCAAAGATATAAAACTATTTCTCAGAAAAGAGCAGGCTATTTTGAGAATTGAACAAGCTGAAAAGCAAAAGCAGTTTTTACAACAACTAAAATTAGAAAAACAAATTGAAAAATTTAGAATTAGAGAAGTTAAAGAATTGGAGAAACTGGAGAAAATTTCTTTAAGAGAAAAAAGAGAGGATTATGCAGGATTACAAGACAGAATTAATAAACTTAAAGAAAAATATAGAATTATTAGAGATCAAAAAATTAAAGAAAGGGTTGAAGCTTTAGGGGTTAAACTTCAAGGGAATGAAGATAGAGAAAGTTTATTACTCAAAGAGAAAGAATATACTTTAGCAAGACAAAAAATTGAATTTGCACTAGAAAGTTTTTATAGAAGTGCAAGTAGCTTAGTTTTCCAACTTAACAAAAGGCATATAACTAGAAATATGTCTATTTTCAGATGCATTGATAGAAGATTTGAAACTGGTGAAATTTTTATTAAGTTGGATGAAGCTGAAGATGAAGAATGGTTATTACTAATTTATATAAAAAACAATTCACCTGATGAAGGAATTGTTATTGAAGATAAAACAAATCCAGAAAAAAATATTTCACATGAATTTCGAAATATTGATATATTTAAAGCCTCAGATACTATGGTTGACTCTTTAACCCAACTTATTGCAAGAAAAAGAGATAAAAATAACAATTAAATGATTATTTTTAATTAGGTATTATCTAGAATGATTTTAGGAACAATATTTTTAATAATCCTTTATTTGATTTTAAAATATGTTCTTGCGTGGATAGTATTTTATAACAATTTAGACTCAAGATTAGGAGACAGTACTTGGAGATTTAGTTATGATTATCCAGTGTTAGGTGAAAGAGATATTTCAGATTTAGATGATAAAGATTTTGTTAGATTGAGAAGAAAAAAAAATAAGATTGTTTTATTTATGTATTCAATAGTTCTTATAATGTTTATATCATCAATGTCGCTATTAAGTAAATTTTTGTTATTTTTTTTTAATTAATTTTTTAGTTGCTTCTTATTTTTTAAATACAAAAAGAAGGCAATTATTTCGTAAGCAATGGAAAATAGATGAAAAATTACTGGTAACTTAAAGAAATTATAAAGAAATTTATACTTTGGTATTTTTTTCCATAATACAAGAAATGCCTCAGCACCTTCAATTACTTTTTCATTTTCTATTACATGCAGTCTTCTTAATAGTTCTTTGTCATTTTTAGAGGTTTCTTTTTCAGCCAAGGAATTATTGGTAATATCTATCCAATCAATCTCTTCAATCTTTTCTTTTTTGTATAGATCTATTTCTGATTTACAAATTTTACAGGAATTATTAAAATAAACCTTCATAATAAGCAAATATTTACTAACTTAATAAAGTTATGTACATGCGTAAAATACTCTAGTTGAAAATTAATTTAAACAACCTATGTTTTAAAGATAATGAGCAATTTCTTTGAAAAATCTGATCTATCTAGAAATCAGGCTGAAAGCATAATTTCAGATACATTAAATAAATGTGATGATGGTGAACTGTATCTAGAAAATTCAAAATCAGAGAATATTTTATTGGATGATAATAAGATTAAAAATTCTAGCTACAATTCAGATTTAGGATTTGGTTTTAGAGCTGTTTCTGGAGAAATTGTTGCCTATTCTCACTCAAATGAAATTTCTAAGAATTCATTAAAACAATCTTCAGAGAATTTAAAATCTACTTTAAAATCCACTAATAGCACTTACAATTATTCTATTCCTAAATCGAATAAAAAGTATTATGAAAATATTAATCCTATAGAGGAAAAAACCCTTAACTCAAAAATAGATTTGTTAAATAAAGTTAATGAATACCTTCGAAAAAAAGATAACAATATCAAACAGGTGACAGCAAATTTTAGTGGAGAGCAAAAGTCAATAGAAATAATTAGATCAGGAGGTGAAACACTAACTGATGTAAGACCTTTGATTAGATTTAATGTATCTGTAATGCTAGAGAAAAATGGAAGAAAAGAAACAGGAGTTTATGGAATTGGTGGCAGACAATCCTATGACACTTATTTGAAAGATAATAATTGGAAAAATGTTTGTGATGAAGCTTTAAGAATAGCTTCGGTAAATTTAGAGAGTAAACCTGCTCCAGCTGGAGAAATGAAAGTAGTGCTTGGCCCTGGTTGGCCTGCTATTTTAATTCATGAAGCAATTGGACATGGTTTGGAAGGAGATTTTAATAGAAAAAAAACATCAGCATTTCATAATCTTATGGGCCAAAAAGTTGCCAGTGAGGGTGTAACTATTGTTGATGATGGAACTTTAGATAATAGAAGGGGAAGTCTAACAATTGATGATGAGGGGACTCCTACAGAAAAAACGGTACTAATTGAAAATGGAATTTTAAAAAACTTTATGCAAGATAGATTAAATGCACGATTAATGAACACAAAATCAACTGGAAGCGGAAGAAGAGAAAATTACAAACATATAGTTTTACCCCGAATGAGAAACACTATGATGTTAAATGGTAAACAAACTCAGGATGAAATGATCAAATCTGTAGATAAAGGTATTTTTGCAGTAAGCTTTGGTGGCGGACAAGTTGATATTACTTCTGGTAAATTCGTATTTAATTGTACTGAAGCGTATGAGATAGTTGATGGTAAAATTGGATCACCAATAAAGGGTGCAACACTAATTGGTGATGGTCCTTCAATTTTAAAAGAAGTTTCAATGGTAGGTAACGACATGATGTTGGATCCAGGTATAGGAACTTGTGGCAAAGCTGGTCAGGGTGTTCCTGTTGGAGTTGCTCAGCCTTCAATATTAATAAATAAAATGACAGTTGGTGGTACAAAATTATAGATGGTTAAAGATCAAGAATATTTAGAACAAAAAGCCTCTTATTGTCTAGATTTAGCAAAAAAATTAGGAGCAACAGATATAAGTGTAAAAGTTGGCAACTCTATTTCTGAGACAGTAAATTTTAGGAATAAAAAGTTAGATGAATCAAATAGATCTGACAACTTAGGTGTAGACATTACAACGTTTATAGGAAAGAAAAAATCATCTATATCTTCATCAAATTTATTAAATGATAATTTAAATATCTTAATTCAAAAATGTATTGAAACTACAAAGAATACCCCAGAAGATGAATTTAATGCACTTCCTGATAAAGACTTACTTGCTAAAGAGGTTAAAGAACTAAATTTATATGACGATACCCATATAGAGAATAATAATAAGATCGAATATTTATCAAGATTAGAAGCTGCTGTCTCAAATGAAAAAGAAATAGTAAATACAGAATCTAGTTTTACTGAAGACAAATCGAATTTTATTTTAGCTAATAGCAATGGTTTTTGTAAAGGCTTTAAAACTTCATCATTTATGGCGTCAAGTGTAGCTGTTGCTAAAAATGATAAAAGTATGGAGAGGGATTATGAATATACTCTTAAATGTCACCTAGAGGATATCAAAAGTGCAGATGAATTAGGAAAAATGGCTGCACAACATACTATTAGAAAACTAAGTCCAAAAAAAATAGGTAGTGAGAGGATTGCTATAATTTTTGATAAAAGAATTGCAAAAGGTATATTAAGCGCTTTTGCTAATGCTATATCATCCTCTGCTATTTCAAGAGGTACCTCATTTTTGAAAGATAAGATTGAACAAAAAATATTCTCGAACTCAATAAATATTTTTGATAAACCAGATATAATTAAAGGTTTAGGCTCTCAGAGTTTTGACTCTGAAGGGGTTCAAACAGAAACTCTAAAGTTAGTAGAACAAGGTATTTTAAAACATTATTTGATTGATACATATAATGGAAAAAAGCTAAATATTAAGTCGAATGGAAGGTGCGGGGGAAGCAGTAATCTTTATTTTGAAAATGGAAAAATCTCCTATAAAGATCTTTTAAATTATAACTCAAAATGTCTTTATATTACTGAAACCATCGGTCATGGAAATAATATTATAACCGGGGATTATTCTGTGGGTGCAACTGGTTTTTTAGTCGAAAATGGTGAATTCAAATATCCTATTAATGAAATTACAATTGCTGGAAACTTTAAAGACATGTTTCAAAATATAACTTTAGCA
>MDSV01162359.1_pt1 | contig 12599 bp, 11 predicted proteins | sample 810851 | NCBI WGS metagenome assembly MDSV01 (sample SAMN05326640, study PRJNA326480) | marine metagenome | isolation source: seawater | place: Atlantic Ocean: North East | collected 2012
ATCACATGCCTGAAGCAGCCTTCTATATGGTTGGTGGTATGGATGAAGCAATTGAAAAAGCTAAGAAATTAGAGGCTGAAGCAGCATAATATGGCAACAATCCCCTTTGATTTAGTTTCACCTGAAAACCTCATCTTCAATGATGAAGTAGGAATGATTATTGTTCCAGGAAAGGATGGCGATTTTGGCGTTCTTCCTGGACACAGCAAAGTTATGTCATCGTTAAGACCAGGAAGAGTAATGGTGTATGGGGAAGGTAAAAACTTATTAAAGTCCTTTTTTGTATCCGGTGGGTTTGCTGAAGTTAACCCAGAAAAGTGTATTGTTCTTGCAGAGAGTGTTGATGAGGTTAATGCTCTTGATAAATCTTCTATTGAAAAAGAAATTCAGGAATTAAGTGATCAAGAAAATGATATGGCTAAAGAGCAATTAGGAATAGCTATAGCAAAAATTGATGCAATTGATTCTAATTTTTACGAAAAAGTTTAATTGCCTCAGGCGCTACCACCCTCGATAAAGTCAAAATCAATATAATTATTTTTTGCGCAAAACTCTCCATTTAATTTTTTAATAAGCAACTCAGCAGCTTGCAAACCAACATTTTTGTGATCTAAATCTATTGATGTGATTGATGGATTAACATCAAATATTTCGGGAATAGTTCCACTAAAAGTTACTAAACTTATATCCTTCTTAATTCTTATATCATTTTTTTTACAAAAAATATGAGCATCTAATGCAAACAAATCATCTGCATAAACTACAACTTCAATATTTTTTTTTGAAAAATATATATTTTTAATAGAGTCAGATCCAGGACTTTGATTATTCTCAATAAGCTGATCTTTTTCTTTTTCTTTATAGTTTATACATTCACTTAATTTTAAATTATTCATTTTTAGAGTTTTAATAAACCCATTATAAATTAAAGTTGTGTGAAGGGATTTTGACTCCAGGCTTGTTCCAACAAATGCAATCTTCTTGTAATTATTTCTAATTAAATATTCTGCCATTGCAGATCCAGCTTTTTGATAGTTAAAACCAACAAATGAATCTATGGGATTGCTTGTTGCAGTTTCAACTACAGAAACTCCAGAGTCTTTCAATATTGATCTTACTTTTCTAGTTGTGATATTACCTACAATAATTATACCTTTAGGATTCCATTTTAAAATATTATCAACCATCTTTTCTTCACTTGTAAAACCATCATTGCTTAATAAAAAATTTTGAAAACCCTTTTTTTGTAAAACTCTGTTTATACTTCTCATATAATGAATTGCTGCAAATCTTAAATAAGGAATATAGATTGGAATAATATTTGTATTTCTTGAAGCCAATGATGAAGCTATTGGATTTGGACTATAAGATAAATTTTTTGCTGCTTCACTTATGCGTAGTTGTAACTTTGGTGAAACTAATGAATTATTTTTAAAAAATCTAGAGACACTCATTGTCCCTACATTTGCAAGTTTAGCAACATCAATAATGGTGGGATTTTTTTTATTCATTATTTATTATTCTTAATTCTTTTGAAAAACTTGTAAGAATCTGTGGGTCATTGTTTGTTATGACTACATCATCTTCTATTCTAATGCCAAATTTACCAGGAATATACAACCCAGGTTCTACAGTGATGATCATACCTTTTTCCAAAGATGCAGTATTTCCTCTGACAATATATGGATCTTCATGCACATCAAGACCAAGACCATGCCCTGTTTTATGAACTATAAATTCTTTAAACTTACCATTCTCAAGGACAAGTGTTGTCTCATTATCAACATCATGCATTGTTTTGGGTATTTTGGAATTTTTAATCCCAACCTTATTAGCATCTAAAACAGTATGATATACATCTCTTTGATACTCATCAGCTTCTATAATAAAAAATGTCCGCGTAATGTCGGCGTTAAAACCTTCATATGTAGCACCAAAATCAAACAAGAGAGTATCTCCTTTTTTAATAATATTTTTTTCAGAGGAATGACCATGAGGAAGTGCAGAATTTGCCCCAGTTAAAACAATAGGGTCAAACGATAATCCTTCGCCACCATTTTTGTATAATGCTTGAATAAGAAAATTTTTTATTTCTATTTCGCTCATACCAGTTTTTATATATTGAAGAGTTTGTTCTAGAGACTTTTCTGATATTTCAATTGCTTTTTTTAAACACTGTATTTCTTTCTCATCTTTATTTAATCTTATTGATGAAATCTCTTTATGAGCATTAATCAATTTTATAGCTTCAAAACTGTCTTTAATTGCTTGGGTTTCAAAAAATCTAATTCTTTGTCCCTCAACACCTAAAGTATCAATTTTACCAATGATATTTTGCGCCTCTATAAAAGCTTTTTGAAAGCCATCTTTGTCATGCCAGCTTATTATTTTCGCATTAATTTCAAGTTTATTAAAACTATCTACTTCTAGTGATGGAAGAATTGCAACAACCTCTTTATTTCTAGTGATTATAAGTACTGTAGGCCTCTCCATTAAGTGGAAGTTTCCTCCAGTAACATATCTAAAATTTGAGCCAGGAACTAAAGCAATAGCATCAAGATTTGATGAATCAATTATTTCATAAATTTTTTTAATTCTATCTTCCATAAGTTATATCTTTCCTTTTATTAATAAATGTCGAAACTAAACATTTTGAAATTATATTACTTTTCTCCAAATGTTTTTTAGTAAAGTAATTTTTTTTATGTAAAATATTAATTGTACCTATAGTTTCGTCATTAAAAATTACAACTTGATTTAAAATAGCCTCACATCCAAGAGATGTTATTACTTTGTGATCATAAAAATATTTTTCAATCTCTTTTTTATTATTTCCAACAAACGACTTTTTCTTTTTAACCGTCATAACAGCCCAAAAATTATCAGGCAATTTTTTTGATTTACCTAATGGATAAGTTTTTTTGTTTGAAGTATAGATTCTTTTTGCAAATTTATGATTTTTATTAAAGATCATGAAAGTCAATAATTTATAGCCAATCTCTTTTCTAATTAATGATACAGTTTTATTTATAATTTTATTTTCATCTTCATTTTTTAGTAAAATTTCTGCTACACTTTTTTCTATACTTTTCATGGTTTTGATTTCTCCTCGGCATCTGTAATTGTTGGAATTGATCTTATTAATTCTTTGGTGTATTCACTTTCAGGTGACTCAAATACCTTTTTAGTATTATTCATTTCAACTATTTTACCTTTATTCATAACTATAGTTTTATTTGATATATTTCGCACAACGGCTAAATCGTGTGTAATAAAAATATATGTTAAATTAAGCTTTTCTTTGATCTCAGCGAGTAAATTTAATATTTTAAGTTGTATTAAAACATCTAAAGCAGATGTTGGCTCATCAAAAATGATAATTTCAGGTTCGCAAGCTAACGCTCTTGCAATCGAAATTCGTTGTCTTTGCCCACCTGATAGAGAATACGGATGTCTCTCAAGATAATTTTCGTTTAGGTCAACATACTTAAGAAGTTTAATAACCCTATCTCGTATTTCTTTTTTAGGGCAGATTTGATGAATCTTTAGAGGCAGTTCTAAAGTTTGGAATATAGTTTTTTTGGGATTTAATGAAGATAAAGGATTTTGCTGCACAAATTGAATTTTTTTTCTTAATTCCTTGTTTTTAAAATCTAATTCATTATCTTCAAATTTAATAGATCCCGAGGTGAGTGCTTCAACACCAAGAATTAAATTTGCCAAAGTAGTTTTGCCTGAGCCTGACTCCCCAACAATCGATACAGAGTCATTCTTATCTATACCAAAACTCACATCATCTACTGCAATAACTTTAGACATGCCAACTTTAAAAATTTTAGTTAAGTTTTTTACATTTAGGAGTGTATTAGACATATTAGTGAGTAAACTTTGGTTGACTTAAGTAATCAAGATTTTCACTATCAAGACTAGGTAATTTTGAACTATTTATTTTAGGAATGGCTTGTAACAATGTTTGCGTATAAATATGACCTGGTGAATTAAATATTTTTTCAGTAGATCCTTCCTCTAAAATTGTTCCTTGATAAATAACATATATCTTATCTGCAAATTCTCTAACTACACCTAGGTTATGGCTTATGAGAAGTATGGACATTTTTTTTCGACTAATTACATCTTTCATTATTGATAAAACTTTTTTTTGTACGGTTACATCCAGTGCAGTTGTAGGTTCATCAGCTAAAATTAATTTTGGATTATTTATCAACGCCATACTAATCATGACTCTCTGTGCCATTCCACCACTAAGCTGAAATGCGTAGGAATTAAGAACACGCTCTGGGTCTTCAATTTTTACATCTTTGAGAAGATCTACAAAGTATTTTTCGATAGTATTTTTATCATAATCTTTAGTATGATTTGCAAGAGCTTGAAACATTTGTTTTTTGACAGTGAAATATGGGTTGAGAGAAGAAACTGGATCCTGAAAAATCATTGAAATTTCATTTCCTCTAATTTGTTTTATTTGTGAGCTACTTTCTTTTAATAAATCAATATTTTCAAAAAAAATCTCTCCATTTTTTTTGATATTTGAATTTGATAAAAGACCCAATATCATTCTTGCTGTGACCGATTTTCCTGATCCAGACTCACCTACTAAAGCTACTTTTTCACCTTCTTTAATATCTAAAGATATTTTTTTAAGGGCTTTAGTGACTCCCTCATAGTGTTTGAATTGTACCTCTAAATCTCTAATTGATAATAATGTCATATTTCCACATCAAATAAATCTTTTAAACCATCACCTAGTAAATTAAATCCTAACACGATAACTAATATTGCCAAACCAGGAAAAACAGACAGCCACCAAATATCTGGTAAATATTTTGACCCTTGAGATACCATTGTGCCCAAGTCAGGTGTTGGTGGCTGAACACCTAGCCCAAGAAAACTTAATGAGGATCCAATTAATATTACAAAACCCATGTCCAAAGTAATTTTGGTAATAAGAGATGCACTACAGTTAGGTAATATTTCTCTAAATATTATATGAAAATGTGAAGCACCTACTATTTTTGATGAGATTACAAAACCTTCATTTTTAAGAGATCTTGTTAAATTATATATTAAGCGTGTGTACCAAGGCCACCACATCATTGATACCGCGATCATAGCATTAGTTAGAGTTGGTTTAAGAAATGCCATTATAGAAAGTGCTAAAACAAGAGGAGGTATTGATAAAAATATATCAGTAATTCTCATAATGATGGCATCAATTTTGCCACCAAAATAACCTGCGACTAATCCTAAACTAGTCCCAATTGGCACAGCAATACAAAGAACAATTACACCTAGGTAAAGAGAAGTTCTATATCCAAAAATTATTCTAGAAAAGGTATCCCTTCCAATTTTATCTGTTCCAAAAAAATATGTTGAAGATGGTGGTTTGATTTTGTTTGGAATATCAACAAAAGGTCCAGCATGTTCTGGAAAAGGAGTTAAATAATTGGCAAAAATTGCCATTAAAACTATTATTGATACAATTAATAATCCAATAACTGACAAAGGGTTTTTAGAAAACTTATACCATCCTCTCGATTTAAATAACTTCATCATTTTCCGCTTAATCTAATTTTAGGATTTAAGTAAGCAACAACAAGATCAACAATTAAGTTTGTAATGACAAAAAAAGTTGCAATAATCATAGTTGTAGCAGTAATAGCATTAAGATCTTTATACAAAATTGCCTGCACTCCATATTTTGCTATGCCAGGCCATGCAAAAACAAACTCAACCAGAAAAGCATTACCTAGCATCGCTGCAAAGTCTAAACCTAATATTGTTAGGGTTGGTATCATTGCAGGTTTAAGAGCATATTTAGTTGCAATTTTAAATTCATTATACCCATACGCTCTTGCCATTTCGATATATTGTTTATCGTAAACTTCTGTAATATTTGATCGAGTTAATCTGGAAGCTTGTCCTAAAGCACTCAAAGACAACGCTAATGCTGGAAGAATAATATGCTTTAATGCATCGATAGTTACATCAAATTGTCCTCTGATTATGCTATCAATTATAATTAGACCTGTAATTTTATCTGGAGCAACAGTATCTTGTGATAATCTTCCCGCTACAGGTAGAATATCCAGATAAAATGCAAAAATAATCATTAGGAAAACTGCCCACACAAAACTTGGTGTAACCACTCCCAATAGAGATATTAATCTTGATATATTATCAATTGATTTATCCTTGTATCGTCCTGCTAAAATTCCTAGAGGAACTCCAACACATACCATTATTAATGCTGCAAAAATAATTAATTCTAGTGTTGCAGGAAAATAAGTTGAGACATCTGTTGTCACATTTCTTTTAGTATATACAGACTCACCTAAATCGCCTTCAGTTATTCCTTTTATGAAAAACCAATATTGCACATGGATAGGGTCATTTAAATGTAGTTTGTCTCTGTATTGCTCTACCATTTCCTGAGTAGCAGTGGGCCCCAACGCCATTCTTGCTGGATCACCTGGAATGATTCTAGCAATTATAAAAATTAAAATAGACACTCCAATCAGCACAATCGCTGCACTGTAAAGCCTCTGAAATAAATATAATTTAATGTTCAATGTAAAAAAATGAAACCACCCTAATTATAGGGTGGTTTAATAAAATGATTTTAGTTTGGTACTTCCATTAACCTGAAAGAGAAATTTTGAGCCATTGTTGAAAATCCGTATTCAGCTGAATTTTCCAGCGTTGGCGCTTTAATTTCATCTCTCATTGCATAGACAGTAACTAGATCACTGATAAATAGATCTGGCTGCATATCAACAATAGCTTGTTGGAAGTCTTCATAGATTCCCACTCTTTCTTGAGCGTCTATTGTTGTTCTGCCAGCGTTTAACATAGCATCTATTTTATCATCCTGAACCCATTCTGCAGATTGCCAAGTTCCTGCCGCTGCTGAATGATACATATTGTAAATTAATCCATCAGGGTCAGGTGTTTGTGCTTGAACTGCAACGATACTAATATTTGGAGTAGTTTCAGGCTTAGTTACATTCTCAGAGAACACCGCCCAAGGCAAAGTCTCAACAGTTGCATTATAACCAATAGTCATTGCACCTTGTTGAAGAATTAATGCCCATGACTCTTCAAATGGAACTTCTGCAATCCAATTTATAGTAACATCGAGATCTCCACCACTGTACTTACACTTTGAGAGATAATCTCTAGCTTTATCAAGATTGTATTCCACCAATGGTACGTCTTCTGAGTATCCGATCATACCCTGTGGAATAGGACCTCTAGCCTTTTGTCCAGCCGCAATATCATCAGTTACTTGAAAAGTGCCAACAAGTGAATCGTAATCAAGAGCATAAGCAAGTGCTTTTCTGCAATTAACATCATCAAGAGGAGCTCTAGTAGTATTAATCTTGAAATACCATCCACCAGCACTTACTACTTTTGCTAGTTTGTCACCTGAGTCAGCAATAGCAGCTTTAACATCAGTTGGAAGCCAGTTACTACTAATATCATGCTCATCATTTGCAATTAGAGTTCTTACAGTTGGAGCATCTAGATTGTATTTTAATATTACTTCGTTAGGCGCCATTTCAGCAATTCCTAAAAAGTATTTATTATGTTTTGCCATTCTAGTTTCAACATTTGGATCATGTGCGGTTATAGAATATGCACCTGTTCCTGCTGAATTAGCTGAAAGATATGCTTGCCCCATATCTCCATCTGTTTCATTTGCTTTTATAGTTGCAGAGTCAACAATATAAAAACGAACTAATGAAGACATAAAAGGTGCATAAGGCTCATTCAAATCAAACTGAACTTTATGGCTATCTATTTTTTTAATACCTTTTACCCATCCATCAAAAAGATAAGACCAACCAAGCTTAAGTCCCATTAATCTTTCGTATGAATAAACTACATCATCAGCTGTAAAGTCATTACCACTATGGAATTTTACACCTTCATGTAAGTGGAAAGTGATTGTTGTTCCATCATTGCTTACTTCCCAGTCCTTGGCAAGCTTTCCAATAACTGGACCTCCACCTTGAGGTTCTGTAACAAGAGCATCATAAACATTTTCCATTATGATGCCATCTGCAAAGTCAGTAGCTTTCGCAGGATCTGCCTCTCCAATAGCAACTTCATCTAATCTAAGAGTGCCTCCAGCCATGAGGCTCAAACTAAATAAAGAGGTAACTAAAAGAGATAATATATTAATTTTAAATATTCTCATTTTTCCTCCAGAAAATTTCATAATGGTAACGCTACCATGAATAAAACATTTTAACAATGTCGTTTTTTATTAAGATTTAATGCTTTTGCTTATTCTTTTGTCTTTTCTTTTAACTTTTAAACTGTGGATAATGTTTTTCCACATACTCTTTTGATATGTACTCTTGCTTCAAATCATTAAGAATTTTTTTATTAGATCTTTCAATTGGGTCGCCATAACCACCTCCGCCACCCGTTTTGAATATAATACTTTCGCCCTTGTTTAATTTTAATCCTGTTTTTTTAGGGACATTTAATTTGTCATTTTTAGTATTTAAAATAACATTATTTGGTCTAGCGGCTTTACCATTATTCACTCCCCAAGGAGGAAAATTTGTTCTTTCAACAACTGTTGTTACATAAGTCTCTTCTAACATTTCAAACTCAAGATTTAATCCTAATCCACCTCTATATTTTCCAGCACCACACGAGTCTTTAGCTAACTCAATTTTGTTTACCAACCAAGGATTTCTACTTTCCCAAATTTCTGTTGGTGAAATTCTAGTCCCTGCAGAATTATGATGCATAGATGTAATCCCATCTCCTCCATTAAAAGCTCCCTGACCTATAGGATGAGGTGATCCGTCTGCCCATGGTTCATTATTATTTTCTCTTTTTCCCCACCATACAGCAGCTGCCAAACATCCTCCACTAGAAGCAGGAAAAACATTTGGAATTTTTTCAGAGAGAATTTTATAAATTATTTCAATTACTTGAAGACCTGCCCATCCATTTAAAAAACAAGGAGCAGGAGAGACAGGATCAAACATCGTACCTTGCTTGGTTTTAATTACTAGTGGTCTAAAAAAACCTTCATTTGGTTGCTCCCCATTACCTGCCATCATGCTAAAAGCAACACGAGCTTTTGAGACCGTTGAGGGAAGAGGACAGTTTATAGGTCCATTTTGTTGAACAGGAGCTTCTGAAAAATCCAATTCTAAATCTGATCCATTAACATTAATTTTTATTTTGAATTTTACGACACCTTCGTCAACACCATTACTATCCATTTGCCCCCACCCAGAATATTCTCCATCCGGAATTTTAGAAATTGTTTTACGAACAAGTTTTTCACCGTATTCGTATATCTTGATGACTGATTGCTCAAAGGTTTCAAATCCATATTTATTTACTATTCTTTGTAAGGCCCTTGCACCAGCTTTTACACCGTTCAATTGTGCGTTTAGGTCTCCAATAATTGCTTTTGGCACTCTTGAGTTTGCAACAATTAATTTATAAACATCCTCAACTAACTTTCCCTTTTTGTATAATTTTAATCCTGGATAAATTGTTCCCTCTTGAAACACATCTACCGTGTCTGTTGAATATGGTTCTTTACCACCAGTGTCTAACCAATGAGCTTTTATGGCAGTATAACCAATCAGCTTATTTTTGTTAATAAATACAGGCATAACTATTGCAGCATCTTGAGAATGTGATCCTGATCCATAAGGATTGTTGTATAAAATAATATCACCTTCATTTAAATTTTCCTCTCCACCAACTTCTTTAACTGAAGCTTCAACACAAAAACTTAAAGTGCCCATAAAACCTGGAAGACTTGGCGACTGAGACAACATGCAAAAATTTTTATCATAAATTGCACTTGCAAAATCTAGAACTTCATAAATTATTGGAGAAAAAGCTGTTCTTATCAATGATCTTTTCATTTGTTCAGCTGCAGAATTTAGACTGTTCCTTATTATTTCCACTAATATAGGATCAACATCCTTTGATGATTTTGAGTAGTTAATTTTTGACTGAAAAGTTCTGATCATCTTTATTAAATTTGTTGAATTAACATTTTTATCATGGTAGCGTTACCATAGTAAACTTAATTATATTATTTAGGGGGGATAAATAATTTGGCTTCAAGAATTGGCGTAGATATTGGTGGGACGTTTACTGACTTCATTTTATATAATGAAAAAGACAATTCTATTACTATTGATAAAATACCTACAACTCCAGAAGAGCCACAAAAAGCAGTAATTGAAGTCGTAAAAAGAAACTTAAGCAGTGAAACTATTAAAGATATAGAGTTTTTTCTTCACGGAACTACGGTGGGATTAAATGCGCTTTTAGAGAGAAAAGGTTCAAAAGTAGGCATGCTATGCACTAAAGGTTTTCGTGATGTAATAGAAATAAGAAGAGGCGATAGAGATGAAATGTATAATCTCTTCTGGCAACCAAGTGAACCACTAGTTCCAAGATATTTGCGTCTGGAGTTAAACGAAAGAATGTTTGCTAATGGCAATATACATACAGCATTGAATGAAGAGGAAGTTAAGAAAGCCTGTAAATTTTTTATTGAAGAAGGAGTTTCAAGTATAGCTGTTTGTTTAATCAATGCATATGCTAATAATGAGCATGAGAAAAAAATTGAGAAGCTTTTAAGAAATTTTGGTTTTAAGGGTCATATCTCTCTGTCATCTGTGGTTTCTGGAGAATACAGAGAATACGAAAGAACAACTACAACAGTAATTGACTCTTTTGTAAAAGCGCGAATGTCAAATTACCTCAACAATCTTAGAGATGAATTAAAAAAATTAGGCTTCGAAGGCAATTTTTTAGTTACAAGATCTGGAAGCGGATCTATGACTTTTGATGAAGCAGAAGAAAGACCGTTTGAAACAATTATGTCTGGTCCGGTTGCTGGAGCAGAAGGTGCTGGCGAATTATCAAGACAAAAAAATAATATTAATATGGTAACAGCAGATGTTGGTGGTACAAGTTTTGATACCTGTCTAATTTTAGACGGAAGACCTCAAATACAATTTGAGGGAAAGATAGTTGGTCTTCCAGTCCAATCACCTTGGGTAGATGTTCGTTCAATAGGTGCAGGAGGAGGTTCAATAGCATATTTGGATGATGGTAACCTGCTTAGATCAGGACCAAGAAGTTCAGGAGCTCAACCTGGTCCTGCCTGTTATTCTAGAGGAGGTACTGAACCGACTACAACAGATGCTGCTTTTTATTTAGGCATGCTTGGTGAAGGTAATTTAGCCTCAGGACTTAAATTAAATCGTGATTTAGCAGAAAATGCACTAAATTCTGTTGGATCAAAAATTAATCTTTCAGCATTTGATACTGCGAAGGGAATTTTAAAAATCAGCAGTGCTAATATGGCGGACGCAATCAGAGAAATAACAATTGAGCAAGGTATTGATCCTCGTGAGTTAAAATTGTTAGCTTTTGGTGGGGCTGGACCTTTGATGTCAAATTTAATTGCAAAAGAATTAGATATTAAAGAAATTATAATCCCTCCCTTTTCAGGAAATTTTTCAGCTTGGGGTTTGCTAGGAGCTGATCTGTTACAAATGACTGCTCAAACTAAAATTTTGAGATTAAATGAGAAGTCTATTAATGAATGTAATCAAATTCTTGAAAGATTATTTAAAGATCTTCAAGAAAGACAAAAAATTAATTTTGAAATTTTAGAAACTATCAAAGAAATCTCCCTTGATATGAGATGGATGGGGCAAGAGCACACCATTACTCTTAAGTTAAATAACGAAAAGCTTGGTAAGATAACAAGCTCCGAGGATGATATTAAAAAAATGTTTATAAGCGAATATGAAAAGACGTTTGGTAGCAAATTAGATACAATTATTGAAATTGTATCAATAAGGGCATCCTTAAGAGTTCCTTTGCCGAGAAAGACCAGTAGGGGCTTAATAAATGAAGAATTGTCAGGATCGGATCAAGAAAGTATCAAGTGCTATTCCTTTGACTCTGATTCTATTGAGGAATTTAAAATTATTCAAAGAAATAAAATAGAAGAAGAATTTTCTGGACCAGCTATTATCTTGGAAAGCACTGCAGTAACATATGTTGATAAGAATTATACTGTAAAAAAAGATAACTCTGATCATTTAATTATTACAGATACGAAAATTTAGTATGAGCGAAGACTTACATCATTATAAATGTGGCATTGATAGAATAGTTAAAAAAACAAATGTCGATCCTATCACTACACAAATAGTTAGGAATAGTTTGAATTCAGCAGCTGAGCAAATGAAAAGAGCTTTATGTCGTACAGCAATGTCACCCATCATATATGAAGTTTTGGATTTTGCTGCAGCAATTTATGATAGAGATTTAAGAATGTTATCTCAAGCTCCAAGCTTGCCATTGTTTATGGGAACTCTAAATTTTTGTATTGAGGAAGCAGTAAAGGGAGTTGGTGGTGAAGAAAATTTAGAGGAAGGAGATATAATAATTTATAACTCTCCTTATGGGACTGGGTCTCATCCTCAGGATGCAGCATTAGTGATGCCAGTTTTTTTTGAAAATGAATTAATTGCTTATACAGCTATTAAAGCACATTGGTTAGA
>MDSV01196006.1_pt1 | contig 12599 bp, 16 predicted proteins | sample 810851 | NCBI WGS metagenome assembly MDSV01 (sample SAMN05326640, study PRJNA326480) | marine metagenome | isolation source: seawater | place: Atlantic Ocean: North East | collected 2012
AACATGCAAAGTTGGGATAATGTATTCTTCACAGGTGTTGGAAAAGTAAATGCCGCAATACAGGCATCGGCACTTATTGAAAAATATAAACCGTCTACTGTTTGGAATTTTGGTACAGCAGGTGGTGTAACAGTTGAAAGTGGAATACATCAAATAACAAACTTTGTAGAAAGAGATATGCAATGTTGTGAAATGGGTTTTGCAGTAGGACAGACACCTTTTGAAAAAGACATTGTAATAAATTTTGGAGAAGATAATGGTATGTATTGTAGCACTGGTGATAATTTTGTTAGTGATACTTCCGTATTGGATATTGTCGCGGATGTGGTAGACATGGAGGCTTATGCTATTGCTAAGGCTTGCCAATACCACAATGTAAACTTTAAATGTTTTAAATATATAAGTGATAGTGCAGATGAAAATGCAAGTAAAGAGTGGAAAGAAACTGTAGCAGACGGAGAACCTTATTACATGGAGATACTAGGTGCCTAAAAAACCTCAAATACCATTAGCAGAAGTAATGAAGGCTATCGATAAAAAGGATAGAGGTTGGTATAACAAGTTAAGTGCTGAACAAAAGAAGGCATTTAGTGCCTGGATGATGATGAGGTATGCTAGTAGTGTGCAAGGCAGTTCAGCACCTGATTATATTTGGATGGTAAATGAATTAGTAAATCATAAATTTACTGATGTAAGTAAACATCCTGAATTACAATGGTTATTAATGACAGCGGCTGGTAGTGGAAAGGTACAACATCATCCTTATATCAAACCACCCAATAGTAGAAAAAAGAAAAGTAAAAGAGGAGAGTTTGTAAGCAACGTACTTCCACACCTAAAAGCAGATGAGATTGAATTGTTTTTAAGTTTAAATAATGATGACTCATTAAAAGAACTTGCACTTGCAAATGGTTATGAGGATAAAGAAATAAAGGACATATTTAAGAAATGAGTTTGGATTGTAAATGGTGCGGTAAAAGTTTTATGAGTGAAAGAACACTTGCGGCCCATATGTGTGTAAAGAAAAGACGTTGGGCAGACAGAGAAATGAGCCACATACGTTTAGCACATAGAGCCTTTCAAATGTTTTATGAAATAAACACTACTGCAAAACAACCAAAGTCAATGGAAGACTTTATTAGAAGTCAATATTATGAAGCATTTGTAAAATATGGTAGAGCATGTCAAGTAAATGAATGGCTTGAACCAGAACGTTACACAGAACATTTGATTAAAACAGGTGTAAAATTAAAACAATGGGCATCAGACAAACAATATGACAAGTATCTTAAAGAGTATGTTAGAAAAGAACCAGGATTAAAAGCATTAGAAAGAACTGTGATATATCTTGCAGGTTGGGGAAAAGATAATGAAACTGATTGGCAGAACTATTTTATAGAAGTATCACCAGCAAGGGCAGTACATGATTTTAGAAGTGCAAAAGTTAGTCCTTGGATATTATATCTAAGTGAAACTGGTAATGAATTACTAGAGAGATTTAGTAGTGAGCAAGTTAAAATGATAGAAGATATTATTGAACCGTCTTTTTGGATGAAACTGTTTACTGCAAATAAAGAAGAAGTAAATGAAATTAAACTAGCATGTAAGGATGCAAAAATATGAAAATAAAATTAATTAGTCATTCACAAGCACCAGACTTTAACGAGTCAGCATTAGACTTAGTGGCATATTGTGCCAGAGTAAGTAATCCTGATAATCAAAACAACAAAGAAACAAGTGAAAAACTTGTAAAGTATTTGATGAAACACAAACATTGGTCACCATTGGAAATGGTATCCTGTTGTTTAGAAATAGAAACAACAAGAGATATAGGAAGACAACTATTACGTCATAGAAGTTTTAGTTTTCAAGAATTTAGCCAACGTTATGCAGACCCAACAAAAGATTTAGAGTTTGAAGTACGTGATGCTAGATTACAAGATCCTAAAAATAGACAGAATAGCATTCAAACAGATGACGATCAGTTACAAGCACTATGGGAAGACAAGCAGAGAGATGTTATTAATACGTCCTTAGACGCATATAACTTCGCTATAAGCAACGGTATTGCCAAAGAGCAGGCCAGAGCAGTACTACCTGAAGGAAACACGTTAAGCAGGCTCTATGTAAACGGTACATTGCGTAGTTGGATACACTATATAGAATTACGTGGTGCTAACGGAACACAATTAGAGCATATAGAACTTGCTCATGCTGTAGCAGATGTTATTACAAAAATATTTCCTATTGCAGAAGATTTTAAAGGCAAAGATATTTAACCTGGCTTGTCTCTATGTGATACACCATACTGATCTACTCTATTTAGGACATTATCAGGATGTACCATAAGGCCTTCGTATAAGAAGTCAAAATATTTGCCGTTAAGGTTACTTCTACTCCAGACTATATCGTCTGCTAAAAGATCTCTATGCTGTATTCCTGACTGCAATTCTTTTGTTGCTGGATGTCTTGGTTCATGGTAACATAACTCAGGTGCTGTAAATACTCTAAAACCTTCTTTTAGTAATCTTGTCATACCAACTGGTCTGTAATGAACACATGCTCCAAAACTGCCTCCACCAACTATAATTTTTCCCCTTGGTTTTACAAGTTTATAAATATCAGACATAGTGCATTCTGAAAAAAACTTTTTAAAAGGTTCACACTGATAATTTTTATAATGCATTGGTGTAAAGCCTGCATTTTGGTCTTCGCCATTTAATGCTTTTTGACTGTCAAATTTTGCCATACCATTTCTATATGTTGCATTAATTAATACATCAAAATTTATACTTTGCAGGAATTTATGAGAGTTTTTGATATATCTTCTATGGTACTTTACCCAATCATTGTCTGTGTATTTACTGCCTCCAGTTTGATCATTTAGTTTTGCCCAGGTATCTGCCGCCCATACATCTATTAAAAGTACTGCATCTACGTGAACTGTAGGCATATCTTGATATGATTTTTGCATGTTATTACTTATCTTATGCTTAAAACGGTTGACAAATTACTAGGATTTGCTATAATAGTTGAACATTAAGCAAAAACAGGTAGGAGTGTTATGAACTTATTAGATATCAAACAAGCCGTTAAGAGCGGTAACTTTACCCTAGCAGAACTCAATGAGCTTGGTGCTTATATAAATTCTGTTAAAACTTTTAATGCTAAAACTAGCATTTCAGTAGGCGACCAAGTATATGTAGTCCAAAAGACTAAACGTACTTTAGGTACAGTAGAAAAAGTAAACATCAAGAAAGCAATCGTTACATTACCAACAGGTAGATACAACGTTCCGCTTTCAATGATTGAACAAGCCTAAGGAGGGTAAATGAAAAAGTCAACCTTCCAAGGTTTGCTATGCACACTTTTTCTATTCGGTTGTGGCGGAGGCGGAACATCACCGTCAGTTGGATTAGAGCCTATTGGGCCTCCTCCAACTCCACCACCGACTCCATTATTTAACACAGAACCAATTGTATTGAATGACCCACAGACGTATTATAATAATGCGTGTGGCAGTCCTACAACATCATCTGTTATACCAGTAGATATTAATGGTGATAATTATGATGACTTTGTAATTCATTATTGGTGCGATCAAGAAGAATTTGGTAATTCCGTCAGGGGAGAAACTAAAAATATTATTGTAGCATTTACAAGTGATGGCTCAGGCGGATACGATGTAGACAACTACAATGTATTTGGTGAAAGTTATCCTAGTCTAGGTGGTGCAAGTAGAAAGTTTAAAGTTTTTGACATCAACGGAGATGGCAAAGATGATATTGCCTATGCTATGAACAATGAAGATGGCCGTAGTGCATACACTTGGGAAGACCAATTAAGTAATGGTACACAACCAACTGTATTATTAAGCACTGAAACAGGATTCACAATTGAACGTATGGGTGAACAAGATTGGGGACATGCTGTTAGTATCACTGAAACAGGCGATGTTATTTTTGCAGGTTTCAATTATGGTACACAGGCATTTAGGCTACAAGGAGAACAATGGATTGATGTAACGTCAGAATATCCATCTGTTAGTCCTTCGTCACATCTGATAAAAAATGGCACAATAGCAAATGCTGAAAGGCGTTCAGATAGTTTTGGTTTTTACTTAACAAAAATTATTGAGGATGAATGGCAAAGATTTGCTGAGTATATGTTTACTAAAGACTTTGATGTATATTGGGAGTCTTGGAATAACAGTGGCACAGGAAATTATGATCCTTACCCTGTTACCACACTTTATGGTAAGAAATATTTTGGTGCTATGTTTGATACAATGTGCGAGTTTGACGGTATGTTAATTGCAAAATTAAATGCCGCTACCCTCAAAGATGGTTCAGAACCTATAGAAGGTGGATATTATCAACAGACTGACACATATCCTGTAAACATGTTGATGTTTTTTGCATTAGTTGATGAAGAGATTGTATTGCAAGATAGTCCTATTACTGATGAGAATATAAATGTTAATTACAACGACTGGACTTGTAATGATATTAACAATGATTACAGCAATGATATTGTTACTAGTGTATTCTCAGAGCCATGGGTTGATACCAGAGAGTATAGAGGCGGAGTGCCTATTGTTTATCTCAATAACGGAAGTGGCAGTTTGACTAGTGTTGATGTAAGCGAATGGCCAACATATTCTCAAGAAGTTAGTACTGCTGGATTCTTGCATGACATTGATAATAATGGTACATCAGACCTCATAATTCATGCATTAAGCACAGATCAAGTCAGGGCAGATATAGAGATTTATACCACAAATGAGGACATTAGTGGTTGACAAATACTGTATATTTGCTATAATAGTACTGTAATTTAATAAAAAAGTAGGAGTTTTTATGCAATTTACACTTAATTTTACTCACTTAGCAACTGATTATCCTGCTAGTGAGCCTATGACAGGCGTAGAATCTATGTGGTGGTTAGCAAGTTTGGCCGCAGATGAACAAAGAGACTATGCTAAAAGTTATTTTCTACTAGATAGAGTTCTCAAAAGTGTTGCTTGGAGAACAGGTACTGATTACGATGATGGTAATTGGGAAATCGAAGGTGCAACTACTGAGGAGATAAAATAATGAATCCTTGGAATATAATTCAACAGTTAGAAAGCAATAACAGTTCTCTTTTCAAGCAAGATGTTATCAAAGAAAATATTGATAATGACACATTTGTATGGGGTGCCAGACTTGCTCTTGATCCTCTTATTACTTTTGGTGTAAAAGAAGTTCCTGTAAAAAAAGATCCAACTGGTGAAGGTCTTAGTAATGAAGACTTTGATAAACTTGCTAGAGATCTTGAGCAAAGAGAACTAACAGGACATGCGGCCAGAGACGCAATACTTATTGCTATGGCTAAGGCTACACAAGAACAATGGAATGATTGGTACAGAAGGATACTGATAAAAGACCTGCGTTGTGGTACTGGTGCTAAACTTATCAACAAAGTCAAGAAGGATACTATTCCTTTATTTGGTTGTATGTTAGCACATGATGGTGCAAAACACCCTAAGAAGATTGCAGGGGAATGTTATGTTGAATACAAGTATGACGGTGTTAGAGTTATTGCTATTGTGCAAAACGGTGATGCTACTTTGTATTCTCGTAATGGTAAACTGCTAGAAAATTTCCCACACATTAATGAAGCATTAAGTAAGCCTGAATTTGAAGGGCTCGTATTTGATGGTGAAGTAATGAGTGAAGACTTTCAAACACTTATGAGACAAGTACACAGAAAAGAAGGCGCTCAAACAGAGGATTCATACTTAGCAGTATTTGACATGCTCACACTAGATGAGTTCAATGCTGGTGGTACTAGCATGACTGCTATTGATAGACGTGACAGGATTGTGAAACTAAGCGGATTGTTCAATAGTCGAATACAGTTAGTTGAAGCAACACTTATGGACCTAGACTTAGATGAAGGACAAGCAAAGTTCCAAGCAATGAATAAACTTGCATTAGAAGAAGGTTATGAAGGTTTAATGATTAAACCTGCACATGAAGGCTACAAGTGTAAACGTAGTCATGCTTGGTTAAAGATCAAACCTTTTATTGAAGTTACACTTAAGGTTGTAGCACTTGAAGAAGGTACAGGTAAGAATGAAGGCTTACTTGGTGCTCTTGTTGTAGAAGGTGAGGATGATGGTAAATTTTTCCACCTCAATGTTGGCTCAGGACTTACTGATGAAAACAGAGAGCAAATTTGGTCAGCACAAGATAGTGTTGTTGGACAACTAGTCGAGATTAGAGCTGATGCGGCAACACAAAGTCAAGATGCAGAAGACACTTGGAGCCTAAGATTCCCAAGATTCAAAACATTTAGAGGTTTTGAGTTAGGCGAAAAACTATGAAGAAGTTTGCGGAATGGTTGAACATTTGTAAAGTTCACTGGAAAGAAATATTTGCGTTGTCTTTTATTTTTCACTTTGTAACTGATTTAATAATTATAGGTCCGTTATTTTATATACTAGGAGCAGTATTTGGCTTAGACTGGATACATGGACACTAATGAGCGACAACAATAAATTTTTAATACAAGATCATAAGGATAGTAGAGGCATACAAAAGATCTATAAGTTTCCTAATGGTTACGGTGCAAGTGTTGTAAAACACAAATACAGTTATGGTGGTGAAGATGGTAAGTGGGAACTTGCTGTGATCAACAATATAACTGATGAAGGATTTGATATGTGCTACAGTACTGAAGTTACCGATGACGTAATTGGATACCTAAATGATCCTGAGGTAGATAGACTCCTATATCAGATACGTGATCTTTAACGTAAGGTAAATATTGGTATGGATCAAAGAATAACTGATATTCTCAGTCGAGAATCTGATAGACAAGACAACACAATAGAACTTATTGCTAGTGAAAACTATGCCAGTGAAGCAGTGATGGCTCTAAGCGGAAGTATATTTACAAACAAGTATGCTGAAGGTTATCCAGGAAAACGATACTATAATGGTTGCGACCATATGGACGAAATTGAGTCTATGGCAATAGAAGAAGTTACTAAATTATTTGGATGTAACTTTGCTAACGTACAACCACATTGTGGTGCTAATGCCAATACAGCAGTTTACCAAGCATTTTTAGAGCCTGGTGATAAAATATTAGGTATGGATTTAGCAAGTGGTGGACATTTAAGTCACGGCTCACCGCCTAACATCTCAGGTAAAATTTATCAAGCATATCATTATGGTGTAAACGAAGAAGGATTTTTAGATTACGATGCTATAATGGAACAAGCAAAAGACATTAGGCCACAGATGATTGTTGCTGGTGCAAGTGCATATCCAAGGCAAATAGATTGGGCCAAGTTTAGAATTATAGCAGACGAAGTAAAGGCTTTTCTTTTAGTTGATATGGCACACTACAGTGGTCTTATAGCAGGTAAATGCTACGATAGTCCTATTCAGTATGCTGATGTAGTAACAAGTACAACACACAAGACTTTACGCGGTCCTAGGGGCGGTATTATACTGTGGAACAAAGAAGAATATAGTAGAAGAATTAATAGTGCTATTTTTCCTGGAACACAAGGCGGCCCTCTAATGAATATGATAGCCGCAAAAGCACAATGTTTTGTTGAAGCAAACTCTACTGCATTTGGTATGTATGCAAACGATGTACTAGTTAATGCTAAAGCATTTGCAGAACAACTTACAGCAAATGGATTTGAATGCTTGACAGGAGGCACAGATTCGCATATAATATTACTAGATTTAACTAATAGGGGAATGAGTGGTAAGTCAGCCGCTAATTTATTAGAATTGAATGGAATAACTGTAAACAAAAATGGCATACCAAATGACCCAAGAAGTTTTACAGAAACAAGTGGTATTAGATTAGGTACAGCGGCAGAAACAACTAAAGGACACGACACACAATGGTTCAGAAACTTAGCAGATGAGATTGCTGATATAATATGAAAATAGATTTTGATGTAGATATTGATATGGCTAATAGAGATGATCTATTAAATATTATTAATCATACGCCGGCAAGTATTTGCAAAGACAATAAATTTACAAAACACAACACTGGTGTGTATCTGCAAAACATTCCATTTTATCCTGTAGAAAGATTTAGTTCAATAGATCATAAAGTTGCAGAAGATGAGGGTTGGTTTAAGTTAGATGTACTCAATAACAGCATATATAAAGATGTTAAAGATGAGGCACACTTAGATAGACTACTTGCAACTGAACCTATGTGGGAACTCTTCCAACATGAAGAAGTAGTAGAAAAGTTATTTCATATAAACAATCATTTTGAAATAGTAAAACAACATTTGCCAACTAGTATAGATCAACTAGCAATGATACTAGCATTGATTAGACCAGGTAAAAGATATTTAGTTGGTAAATCGTGGCAAGAAATTGAGGCAGATGTTTGGGTAAAACCACAAAATGATACTTATTTCTTTAAAAAATCTCATTCTTATTCTTACGCAGTAGCAATAATTGTACAATTAAATTTGTTGTGTGAGGGATAGTTAGTCTGTCTTTCTAACTAATTGTATCGACCGCCGTTTAACTCTTTTCTTAATTAAATTTTGTAAACTTGTTACAGGTCCAAACAAAATTTCTACATCTTTCATTGCAAAAGTTTTTAAGAAAGGATAAAAAGTTTTCATTTCATGATGTAAAAATACATCTATAGGTAGCATACGATTAGATTCCCACCACCATATGTTGCCTAGTTCTAAAAATTCTTTTTTAAGTTCTAAGTCTCCGATTTGACCTGCATCGTAAAACGTCAGTATCTGATTATCTGTATTCACAACAATTCCAACATACTCGTTGCCAGCATATTTGATACCTGTTAAGAATTCGATTTCATTAGTTATTTCGGTCATGCAAGTGTATTTACCAATTTGAAAAAACGATAAATACAGTTATGAGCAACTTTACGCACAAATTGTATTCTTATGATACTAAAATAGATTTAGTGGCTACGGATACACAAATAATTTTGGATAACAGACCTATGAACAGTAGAAAAATTAGAGTCCATAAGGGTGTTAATAACGAAATACTTTTTAGCATCACAAATAAGGACAGAAAGAAAACAAACGTTTTTGCAGACAACTTGTATGCATATATTATATCGCCGGTAAACAGGACAAGACTTGTAAGTAAATTACTAGAACATACTTCAGATAATGGTATAGTAAAATTACTTTTAACAGACGGCGACTTACAAAATGTTACTAAAGGACTATATCACATGCATGTGGTTAGGAATGATAGTGATGACCAAACGTACCTACCTTTGTATAGCGACCAACAAGGTAATGCAAGGATTGAATTAGAAGTAACAGACCAAGTGTTTCAAGAACCAATTGCAACACAAGAAAACTCTTCCTTCTTGCAAGTAGCAGATACCGATACAGGTGATACTGCAAATGTTTATGCCTCAAGTGCCTTATACGGTAACCTAAGTAAAAATTTCCAAAATGCTCAACATACAGTAGCAGTTTATCCTGCTTCTGCTTACACAGGACAAGTCACTGTTCAGGCTAGTCTACTTTCTTCTGTTCCAGACTCTGATGATGTCAGTACAGATTGGTTTGACGTAAAAAATATTGATATGACTGCAAACACACAAATTAGAACTGAGACTTTTAGTGTTAGTGCTAATTGGGTTAGAATATTAAGTAAACCAACTACAAGCGATACAACTGCTAATTTAACTAAAGTTTTATTAAGAAACTAGTTGACATTTATCCTTATTATGCTATAATATAGCATGGTCGAGCATATTGTAGAATCTGTACATAGGTTATTATTAGATAACTTACCTGTACGAACAAACACAACTCCAAGTGGGTGGAGGACATTTGATTGTCCTATGTGTTCTGACACAAGAAAACGTGCAGGAATAATTACAGGAGGTCCTAAAATAAGTTATCATTGTTTTAATTGTAATTACACTACAGGCTGGAGCCCTAATCCACACTTAGGTAGAAAGTATAGAGACCTAGCAGACAAAATGGGTGCTGACTCTAAAACAATACATGATGTTCAAATATCGCTTATGCAGAATAGCGAGTTGTTGCAAGACACAGATACAAATGATTATGTTTATAATTTTAAAGCATTTGACACAATTGAATTACCACAAGATGCACAAATGATCGATACATTGCCGGATGGTAATGCTCTCAAAGAATATGCTAGAAGTAGAGGAATACTTGGATTATATCCTTTACTACATATAAATGATATTAGTAATAGAAAACGTATTGTTGTTCCGTTTACATATAACAGTGAACTAATAGGCTGGACAGCAAGACATATTAATCCACCAGACAAAGAAACTCCCAAATACTTACACAACATGCCAAGCGGTTATGTTTTTAACATTGATGCATTTGCTAACAATGACAGAGAAATTGTTATTGTTACTGAAGGGGTATTCGATGCTATTATGATCGATGGTATTGCTGTACAAGGTAATCACGTAACACCTGAACAAGCACATTTAATTGACAAATTAGGTAAACGTGTTATTGTGTGTCCTGATAAAGATGAAGCAGGTATAGAACTAGTAGAACAAGCAGTTGTATTAGGCTGGGAAGTAAGTTTTCCAGAATGGCACACAGACTGTAAAGACGCCGCAGACGCCGTACTTAGGTATGGTAGACTAGCAACAATTAACAGCATTATAAAAAATGCTACAAGTAATAAGATCAAGATTCAAGTAAAATCTAAGATGTTTTAACTAAGTAACTTATAAGGAAACTAATAAATATGGCACAGAATTTATACATTGACGGTACAGAAATGACGTTAGGAGATAATGCGTGGCCAACTGTACTTGCAAGACAGTTTGACAAGTATAAGAATTGTGCAGAGCCATTTAAGAGCTCAGAAAGAATATTACAATCACTGTTTGGATTTATAAAAAGTTTTGGAGAGTTTGATCAACCAGAAACAGAACAACATATAAGAAATTCTGTGTTTGTAATTGAATTCCCTAATCCTTATAATCACACACTTTTTGTTCCACAATATGGTACGCATGTAAATGTGTGTGGCGATTCAGGAGAACAATGGATTGCTGATGACGAACTTAGAGAAAATCCAACAGAACACTTTTTAGGATTAGTTGAAATACAAAAACAAAAGTTAAAAGCATGGACAGATCTACGAGGCACAGATGAAGTTTACAATGAACAAGCAAAAGCAATCAATACATTTGTATTATTTTGTAAGACTTTTCATGTTCCAGCAAGAATTATACTGAGAAGTGGTAACCATATGCCAGATGGAGATTCATTGAGAAGTGTTTATCACCCTTATATGGTTACAGGAACACATTGGTATTTGCCAAGACCTAACTTTATACTTGGTGAAGAACACTTAAATAATGGTGTACCAACTGATGAAGGACAACATTTATATGGCAGAGCAATAGCAAAGCAATTAACTAGAGAAAGTATTATATCAAAATGAGTGAGATAAAAGAATACAATGAAGATATACAAAGACTGTTTATACAGTTTTTGATTAGTGATCATAACTTATTTGCTAGGTGCCAGAATATTGTTAATGCTGATGCATTTAGCAGAAAGTTTAGGCCTACTGTTGAATTATTAATTTCTCACAGCAAAGACTATAATAAAATGCCTAACATTGAACAGATTAATGCTGTTGGTGGATTAGACTTTGAAGAAATAAAAAATATTACGCCAGAACATCAGACATGGTTTATGGATGAGTTTGAAACTTTTTGCAGACACAAAGCAATGGAAACTGCAATCATTGAAAGCACAGACTTACTAGAAAAACAAGACTATGGAACTGTAGAGCAAAAAATTAGAGGTGCAATGGAAGTAAGTCTTGTTAAGGACTTAGGCTTAGACTATTTTGAAAATCCAAAGGAGAGATTGGAATGGATAAAAAAACAAAGCGGAGCAGTAAGCACAGGCTGGAAAGGAATAGATCAAAAACTTTACGGTGGGCTGAACAGAGGAGAAATAACAATCTTCGCAGGAGGCTCAGGAGCAGGTAAAAGTTTATTCTTACAAAACTTTGGTGTAAATTGGAGTTTAGCAGGACTAAATGTAGTATATGTTAGTTTAGAGCTCAGTGAACAATTAATTAGTATGCGTTTAGATGGCATGGTTAGTGAATTTGCCGCTAGAGATATCATGAAAAATATAGATGATGTTGATTTAAAAGTTCGTATGAAAGGCAAAAAAGCAGGTAAGTTTAGAGTTAAGTATATGCCAAGCGGTATTACTACAAACGATTTAAGAGCATTTTTGCGAGAGTATGAAATACAAAGTGGTGTAAAAGTAGACGCATTGTTAGTTGACTATTTAGATTTAATGATGCCTATTAGTGGTAAAGTTAGTGCAGAAAATACATTTATCAAAGACAAATATGTATCTGAAGAGTTGCGTAACTTAGCACAAGAAAGAGAAATGTTACTTGTAACAGCATCGCAGTTAAATAGAAGTGCTGTAGAAGAAATAGAATTTGACCACCATCATATTGCAGGTGGTATTAGTAAAATACAAACAGCAGATAATGTTGTGGGTATATTCACAAGTAATGCTATGC
>MDSV01179820.1_pt1 | contig 12597 bp, 7 predicted proteins | sample 810851 | NCBI WGS metagenome assembly MDSV01 (sample SAMN05326640, study PRJNA326480) | marine metagenome | isolation source: seawater | place: Atlantic Ocean: North East | collected 2012
AACAAAAAATTGGATTACTAATGGGAGTACTGCATCTACCTATTTAGTAATTGCTCAAACAGATATTGAAAAAGGTCATAGAGGAATAAATGCATTTATATTAGAAAAAGGAATGGAGGGGTTTGAAATAAGTGTAAAAGAAGATAAATTAGGTATTCGAGGAAGTGACACCCATACCTTGGTTTTTAACGATGTTAAGGTTCCTAAAGAAAATAGAATAGGGGAAGATGGTTTTGGATTTAAGTTTGCTATGAAAACTTTAGCTGGTGGTAGAATTGGAATTGCAGCTCAAGCTTTAGGAATTGCTGCAGGAGCTTACGAATTATCTTTAGCTTATTCTAAAGAGAGAGAAACGTTTGGGAAACCCATAAATCAACATCAGGCAATTCAATTTAAGTTGGCAGATATGTATGTAGATATTGAAAATGCTAGAAATTTAGTTTATAAAGCTGCTTGGCATAAAGATCAAAATATGGATTATAATCTTTCAGGTGCAGTGGCCAAACTTCACGCTTCCGAAGTAGCTATGAAAACAACGGTAGAAGCAGTTCAAATCCACGGCGGATATGGATATGTTAAGGAATACCATGTAGAAAGATTAATGAGAGATGCTAAAATCACTCAAATTTATGAAGGAACTTCAGAGATTCAAAGAATTATTATAGCAAGAAATACGATTAATAAATAAAAAAAGAGGGATTTTAATCCCTCTTTTAAAATTCTGTTTGTTGGACTAAATTATTGCCAAGCATCTAATCCGCTAGGACTTCCTATTCTATCCATTGCACATCTAAAACCAATAGCGGAGGAAGATCGGTTTTCTTCTAAATATCTTCTAGCTCCTGGATTTAAGTAATAAGCTCTATCTTTCCAGCTAGCTCCTTTGTAAACTCTTGATTTGTCTGAAATAAGAGTGGTAAGCTTAGCGGCAGGATTATTTCCATAACCACTTTCTTTTCCCCTTTGGTACATTACAAAATCTTCATTAAATTTACCAGAATTAAATTCATCAATTCTAGCAGAGTTGTAATCCGGATCACCAGGGTGTTTAATAGATGATTTTAAATCACCATCTAAATAATCTATATTATCTGCAATTCTATAATTACTTCTTTTCATATTTTCTTCTGCAGTAACGTCTCTCATCATCACATTTCCAGGAGTATTTAGTATATAATCTGACATTCCAGCTCTAAGCATTGGACTAATTTCTATAGAGTACCCAGATAAACTAGGATCTTGTTCTACTTGCAACTCAAAATCTTCAAATACTTGATCAAAAATTTCTTGTATTTTATTAGATGCTTCAATTACTTGCTTATTCTTCAGTAAATCTTTAGCTTCCTTTACATACTGATCAATAATAATTAGTAGTTCTTTTTCAACAGAATCCAATCTACTTTTCTTTACATAGCCATAAGTTCTTTCTCCAACACCAACTTTATCTTCTCTTTCAGCTTTAAATTCAGTTATATATTGTTCAATACCTTCAATGTCATACACAGTAATATTGTATTTTTCATCTACTGCCCCCGAAGCGTTTAAAACTTTAGTTTTAAAAACATTTCCTCTAAAAGGACGAAATTCATCTGCATCTTCCGATGTTAGCGGTCTGTAAACATCTAATACCCATTCACTAACATTTCCAGCCATGTTGTATAAACCATAATCGTTAGGCCAGTAAGAATATACAGGAGCAGTAATATCTGCATTATCATTTAAATGACCAGAAACGCCCATATAATCTCCTCTTCCTCTAACAAAATTAGCTAGCATGTCTCCCTGAAAGTTTTCTTGGGGATTTCTTACCCAGTGACCATCCCAAGGATAAAGTCTTTTTTCTATCACTCTCTCGTCAATGGTATTACCAATGAGTCCATAAGCGGCAAATTCCCATTCAGCTTCGGTAGGTAGTCTGTAACGCGGTAGGATAATCCCATCACTCATTCTAACATTTCTTGTAGCACGTTCTTTTTCTTTTAATTTTCCGGTAGTTGGATCATATCCACCTTTTGAAGGGTCTAAATTAGCAATTTGTCCTTGTGGATTTAATCCTTGTTCGTATTGACCAGCCATGTAAGCATCAGTAGTAAAGGGTTCATTTTGTTGGTTTGGATTCATTAATAAAATACCTTCTCTTATTAAAATAAATTCGTTAACTCTATCAGTTCTCCATCTGCAAAACTCATTAGCTTGCATCCAAGAAACGCCAACTACTGGATAATCTCTGTAAGCAGGATGTCTTAAATAGTATTCAACATATTTTTCATTAAAACCTAGTTTTTCTCTCCAGCTTAAAGTATCAGGTAAAGATTTTTTATATACCATTGGGTATTCGGTGTAGGTTCTTCCCACCCAATACATATATTCACACCAATGAAAATTAGAAATTTCAGTTTCGTCTAAATAAAAGGATGACACGGTTACTCTTCTTGGAACATTGTGATTCTCATAAGTAACATCTTGTTCTACTCTTCCCATAGTAAAACTTCCACCTTCAATCAAAATTAATCCAGGACCAGTTTCCTGTTCAGCATAAGGGACTTTTTGAAAACCTCCATTCTTAGAGTTGTTATAATCCCAACCAGTTATACTTGAGGTTTCATATTCAGTACTACAACTAGAAATTAATCCGATTAGCAATAATGTAGATGTCAAATAAATTAAAATATTTTTCATTTCAATAAGTTTATAGTATCGCAATTAACGTATTAAGAATGCGAAAGTTACAAATTTATGCTTTTTTTTAGAAAGAAGGACAACTTAATGTATTGTAAAGTTTATTTTTATTTTCACAGTTCAAATTTATTTGAATGGAAATTTCATGACTTCCTGAGGTGGCAAGCTGTAATCTTGAAAAATTTATTCCATAACTGTAACCAATATTTATTTGACCAACTTTAACTCCTAATATTACCGAATAATTTTGATTATTTCTGTACCACAGTCCAGCAACATAAGCCCCTTTCTCTAAATATAGCCCCAAATTAAGTTGTTTACTATCACCTTGTTGCTTCCATATAATATTAGGAGAGATAATTAGAGGCTCATGATCTATCTGAGATTTATGGTTCAGTACAGTTAAATGATATCCTAAATTGACTGTATATTTTCTCAATAACAGAGCGTCGAGACTTAAGTTTGTTTGATTAGGCTGAGTTAAATGATGAGCTGAAACCCCAAAAAACAATGTTTTGCTGTACCCTAATAAACCAGAGCTAAAGTCCAACCCACTTTTAGAATCATTATATCCAAAATTAGATGTGGGATTTACAAATCCACGAATTGGATCAATATTGTCAATAAATGTAAGTTGGTCAAAAAACAGCTTATTTTGCCATAAACTTGCTTCAAAACCAGTTCTCAAATGAAAATTTTTGGAAAGTATAATTTCATATGAGTAAATGCCACTAACTCTAATGTTTTTAAGTGAGGTCGATAATTGATCATTTAGTACAATCAAACCTAAACCGCCGTGTAATTTACGGTTATCTTGGTCGTAAGAAATAGAGGTAGTATTATATACATTAGGAAGTCCAGACCACTGAACTCTGTGATTGGCACTTATTCGAGGACAATTATTAGTGCCAGCAAAAGCAGGATTTAAGTAAAGTGGATTGGCATAAAATTGGACAAATTCTGCATCTTGACTTAGTGACTTTTTATTTCCACATAAGATTATAAAAAGAATTACTATTAAAAAATAGATACGTATTAAATATGTTTTTTTTGGTAAATAATTTTAATTTAAAAAGTAAAATTCTAATAAATGTATCTCAAAATAATAGTAATCAATCTAAAATTGTACAATATTACTTCTAATTTTGAGTTAATAAATAACAAAATTTATAGGTGAAATATTGTAATTTTTTAATTTATTTAACTTTTAGCCCTCTTTTTTTTCTTTCTCAGTCTCAATTAGTAATTCAAAAAAAGATTAGCTACCGTAATATTGGTTGGACTAAAAACACCAAAAAAAATCTAAAGTGTCCAGTTAAAGGTTTTGTAGACCAAACTTCTTTGCAACCTATTTATCAAACTTCTATTAACTCAGGAAATTATACCATATCATCTTTTGAATTTAATGAAAGAAAGTTGTCAGAAGAAGAACTAATACCTTATAAAGGAATTAATTTTGATTCCATATACATTGCTCAGTTAAGAAAACAAGAGCAAAATAGCAATTTATCAAATCAATTATTACTAATAAATTGCTTAAGATTTTCTAAAAATCAACTATTTCTTATTTCAGATTTTAAAATTAATTTAACCCAATCAAACAACCAAGAAACACCAATAAAGAGATCTAGTTTTGTGGGGCAATCTGTTTTAAGCGATGGTTCTAACTGGTATAAGTTCAGTAATCCTAATTCGGGTATATACAAATTAGATTACAATTATTTATTGTCGAATGCTATAATTGATGGAGCTATTTCTTCTTCTAGTATACATCTGTTTTCTAACAATAAAGGACTTTTAAGTTTAGTTAATGACAATTCTAGACCAGACGATTTGGAACAACAGTCCATATTTATTTCTGATGGTGGAGATGGATGGTTTTCTCAAGGAGATTATATTTTATTTTATTTAAATGGTCCCGATAGAATTAACTGGGACGGTCAGAATTTTAATCATACAAAACATATTTATTCAGATAGTGCTTATTGTTACTTAAACATAAATCCTAACAGGAACACTAAACAATTAGACACTCTTGACGAGAATTTTCAAAATTCTAGTCAGATAATTGATCAATTTAAAGATTTTGAATACCTAAATGAAGATAAAATAAATTTACTCAAGTCCGGATCGCAGTGGTTTGGTGATGTTTTTGATTTAACGAATGTTTACAATTATGCTTTTCCATTTAACAATTGCATTGATTCTTCCCATTTTAAAATTAGCTTAATGAGTAAATCTAATTATTCAACGGCCTATTTTTACCCTTCCATTTTTAATGTTAATCTTTCAGTCCCAATATCTTCATCAGGTTCTTCATATTATTCAGACGTTGGTAAAATTGCTATCGCCGAGTTTGATGTATTAAATAACCCCAATGCCCCCTTTGAATTAAGATTAGAATACTCAAATAATGGTGCTCCATCCTCGAAAGGCTATTTAGATTATATTGAAGTGAATTGCTCAAGAACTATTCAAGTCGATAATCAAGAATTTGATTTCCATTTGTTTGGTTTGGCTGGTTCAACCAGTCACTCTAAAATTATTGTTAAAAATGCATCTTCAGTAAATATGATCTGGGATATTTCCAATCTAAACGAAGTAAAAAATATTATGTTTCAGAGTTCCGGAGACACAACATCATTCAATACTTTATTGGATACTCTAAAACATTTTATTGCAATCAGTGGAAATAACTTTCCTTATCCGAAGTTTGAAAAGCAAGTATTAACCCAAAACCTTCATAATTTCAATGAGGTGGATATGATTATTGTAAGTCCTAATGAATTTTTATCTGCTGCTCAAGAACTAAAATCCATTCATCAAATGGACGGACTGGATGTGATTGTAGTCACAGATGAAGAGATTTATAATGAATTTTCTGGAGGTATTCCAGATGCTAGTGCGATTAAGCAATTTTTAAGAATGTTATACATTAAAGCTAATGGAGATCCCAATACTATTGCTAAGTACTGTCTATTATTTGGCGATGGATCTTATGACAATAGAAACATTTTAGGTCATAACAAAAACAAACTTCCCATTTTTGAATCCTCAGAATCCCTTAGTGTAGTAAACACCTATGCCACAGATGATTATTTTGCCATTCTTTCCGATGGAGCTTCTATGCAAAACACTGACTTTCTTAACATTGGAGTTGGAAGATTAGTAATTACCAATTTAGTCGAGGCTAATGAAATGGTACAAAAAATTAGAAATTATCTATTTGAACAAAATAATATTTCTGATGCTACATGCTCGAACAATATTTCAAACAGCATTTATGGAGACTGGAGAAATAAGGTAGTCATGGTGAGTGATGATGAAGATAACAATGCTTATTTCAATGATATTGAAATAATGTCCAACAAAATAAAATTTAATAAGCCTGAAGCGAATATTATAAAAATTCATTCTGACGCTTATGCCCAACAGACTACTACAGTTGGAGAAAGAATTCCGGATGCAGAGGCGACAATCAATCAAAAAGTTCAAGATGGAGCTTTACTAGTAAATTACATTGGTCACGGTGGTGAAACCGGTTGGGCGCATGAACAGATTTTGACAGTTCCAACAATCCAAAACTGGGATAATAATAAATCCATGCCTGTATTTATGACTGCTACTTGTGAATTTGGAAGATTTGACGATCATGATCGAGTTTCTGCTGGTGAATACGTGCTTCTTAATAAAGACGGAGGAGGAATTGGACTTTTCACTACTACTAGGTTGGTATATGCATTGCCAAATGAATATTTAAATAGATTTTTTTATGATACTGTATTTGATTTCGTGAATCAAAAGCCTCAAAGGTTAGGAGATATTTATGTAGGAACTAAAAATAAATTTGCACAGTATAGCGCAGACAGAAACTACAGAAAATTTGCATTACTAGGTGATCCAGCAATAAGATTTGCCATTCCAGAATTTGAAGTAAAAATAGATTCTTTTAATAAAGATACAGTAAATGCTTTAAGTGAAGTAAAAGTATATGGGCATTTAGAAGACGGAACGGGAGGTAAATTGTCCAATTTTGATGGCAAGGTGTTTCTAACTTTTTATGATAAAGAATCTTCTTTATATACTTTAGGTACTAATCCAAGTTCAGATACTCTTCCTTTTACCATGTGGAAAAATATAATTTATAAGGGAAAGTCTTCTGTTTCTAATGGAGAGTTTAATTTTTTATTTAAGGTTCCTAAAGATATCAGTTATATTTATGGACTTTCTAGAATGAGCTTCTATGCTGAAAATGGATCTATAGATGCCAGCGGATATAATGATTCTTTAATTATAGGTGGTATAGATACCAATGCTGTTGCAGATGAAAATGGTCCAGAACTGGAATTATATCTCAATGATGAAAACTTTGTCTCAGGTGGAATCTCAAGTAGTAATCCGCTTTTAATTGTAACTATTTTTGATGAAAATGGAATAAATACTGTTGGAAATGGCATTGGTCATGATATTGAATTAATTATTGATAATGATTTATCCAACTCTATCATTTTAAATAATTATTATGAAGCAGATTTGAATACTTATAAGAGTGGAAAAATAAATTTTGAACTTAATGATTTAAGTTCTGGTGAGCACAATCTTAAAATAAAAGTCTGGGACATCTACAACAATTCTTCTACTAAAGAATTAAGTTTTATTGTTGTAGAGGAAAACCAAATTCAGTTAACTAACGTTTTAAATTATCCAAATCCTTTTACTACACAAACAGCCTTTTATTTTGAACACAACCAAAATTGTAATTTTTTAGATTTAAGTATTCAAATTTATACGGTTTCTGGAAAAGTAGTTAAAAGAATCAATAGACGAGTACATACAGAAGGATTCAGATCTGAGGGTGTAAATTGGGATGGTACTGACGATTTTGGCGAACAATTAGCAAGAGGAGTTTATGTATATAATTTAAGTATTATCAATGAAGAAGGTAAGAAAGCAGATAAAACTCAAACCATGTTCCTTATGAAATAATTATTTTCTAAATACTATTTATATATATTTGCCGTTAGCAAGCATAATTTTAAATAAATGAATTTGAATAAAGCACTGTTATTTAAGATATCGATATCATTACTTATAATTATGGGATCAATTAAATCTAATTTTTCTCAAATTACTAATACTCAACAATTAGGGGGTGGTACTGGTCAGATAAATACAATTACAACTGCCGTTCCATTTTTATTAATTTCACCCGATTCAAGATCTGGGGCTATGGGAGATGCAGGTGTAGCTATAAGTCCTGATGCTAACGCGATACATTGGAATCCAGCTAAATTAGTATTTATTGATCCAAATGAAGATATAGGATTTAGTCTATCATATACTCCTTGGCTTAGAGCATTGGTAAATGATATTAATTTGGCTTATTTAGCAGGCTTTAAAAGGTTAGACAGATTCTCAACAATTGGAGCTTCTTTAAGATATTTTTCTTTAGGAAGTATTACTTTTACTGATAATTTTGGTAGTACTATTAGAGATTTTAAACCTAGTGAATTTGCTTTAGATTTAGTCTATTCCAGAAAATTAAGTGATAACTTTTCCGCAGGAATTTCTGCTAGATATATTAACTCTAATCTAACAGGCGGTACTATGGTAGCAGGAGCTAACACTAAAGCTGGTCAGAGTGGTTCCACAGATTTATCTCTTTACTACATTTCTAATCCTTTTAAAATTGCAGATAAGAATTCTAAAGTAGCTTTTGGAACAAATATTTCTAACATAGGTGCTAAAATTTCCTACACAGATAGTGATCAAGGACAGGGAGATTTTTTACCTATAAATTTAAAGCTTGGTTCAACAATAAATACTGAAATTGATGAATTCAATCAATTTTCTTTTTCAGTGGATTTAAATAAACTTTTAGTACCAACTAATCCAATTTATGAAAGAGACGCTAACGGAAATTATGTGTTTGATGCATCTGGAAATCCAGTAGTTTTTTCTGGAAGAGACCCTAATGTTGGGGTTGCTACAGGTATGTTCGGATCATTTACCGATGCACCAGGAATAGCTATTTATGATGATGATGTATTAATCGGAATTGAAGATGGCTCCATTTTAATGGAAGAGTTAAGAGAAATTAATATTTCTTTAGGTGCTGAATTTTTGTATAGTGAATTATTTGCTTTAAGAGCTGGCTATTTTCATGAACATCCAACAAAAGGAAATAGAAGGTTTATCTCTTTTGGCGCAGGAGTCAAGTATAAAGTTCTTGAATTAGATCTATCTTACATACTTGCACTTACCCAGCAAAGTCCTTTAGCAAACACCATTAGATTCTCGATCAAGTTAAATATGGGAGGTTCTGAAACCAAGGAATAATAAATGGTTGAAAGTTTTACAATTTCTTATAAGTCTTACAATTCCGTTGAAGACTTGGAAATTATAGATCAAAAATTAGTTTGTAAATCTCACGAAGTTTTAAAAAATGCTTATTCGGTATATTCTGGTTTTAGTGTAGGAGCAGCTGCATTATTAAGTAATGGAGAAATTATGGCTGCCAATAACCAAGAAAATATTGCTTATCCTTCATCCATGTGTGCTGAAAGAGTTCTATTTTACTTCTGTAAAGCTAACTTCCCAGAGTTAATTATTGAAAAAGTTGCGATTTCTGTGAAATCAGTTGAGAAAGTCATTTCCCATCCTATTTCTCCATGTGGATCGTGTAGACAGACTATGTTTGAATATGAACAAAATCAGAATCAAAAGATTAAAATTTTTTTAAAGGGAGAGATTGGAAAAGTACTTGAAATGAATAGTGTTGAAGATCTGCTTCCACTAGCCTTTAAAACGGATGTTCTAAAACGGTATTAAAATTCATCTCAAAACTTTAATTTCTTTTCATATATACTATATTTGTAATTAAATTTTTTTATATGCCAACAACAACCATAGAAAAAACTGTGAAAAATAAGCCAAAAAAAGCCTTGAATTTTTCAAAAAAGCAATATTTAAAGTGGTATAAAGACATGCTCGTTATGCGAAAAGTTGAGGAGAGAGTAGGACATCTTTATATTCAACAAAAATTTGGTGGATTTTGTCATTTATATATTGGCCAAGAAGCAATAGTTGCTGGAACAGCTTCTGCTTGTAAAAAAGAAGATAAACATATTACCGCCTACAGAGATCATGCACACCCTATTGCTTTAGGAGTTCACCCTAAATATATGGTTGCAGAATTGTATGGAAAAAAAACAGGAATGTCCAAAGGGAAAGGTGGTTCTATGCATATGTTTCACAAAGAGTCCAATCTTATGGGAGGTCATGGAATAGTAGGTGCTCAAATTCCTATGGGTGCAGGTATAGCTTTCGCTGACCAATATAAAGGTAACAAAGCGGTTACGTATTGTTCTTTTGGTGATGGTGCAGCAAGACAAGGTGCTCTCCATGAAACTTTTAATATGGCTATGATGTGGAAATTACCCGTTGTTTTTATAATTGAGAATAATAATTATGCTATGGGAACATCTGTAAAAAGAACCACGAATGTAGAAGATATGAGTGAAATTGGAAAATCTTACCATATGCCATCTAAAGTGGTTGATGGTATGTCTGTTGAATCTGTGCATCTAGCCATAGAAGAAGCTGCAGAAAGAGCTAGAAAAGGAAATGGTCCTACTTTACTTGATATTAGAACTTATCGATATAAAGGTCACTCTATGTCAGATCCTCAAAAGTATCGTACAAAAGATGAAGTGGCTGATTATAAAGAAAAAGACCCAATCTCTCAAGTATTGGAAACTATTACGGTGAATAAATTCGCTTCTGATAGTGAGATTAAAAAAATTCAAGAAGAAGTCAAAGTAATAGTGGAAGAATCGGTTGTTTTTGCAGAGGAATCTCCGGATTTAGAGCCCCATGAGTTATATGAAGATGTTTATACTCAAAATGATTACCCTTTTATAAAAGAATAAATTTAATTTATGGCTGAAATTGTAAGAATGCCCAAGTTAAGTGACACCATGACAGAAGGTGTTGTGGCTGAATGGCACAAAAAAGTTGGAGATAGTATAGAGAGTGGAGAGTTGTTGGCTGAAATAGAAACTGATAAAGCTACTATGGAGTTTGAATCTTTTCAGGAAGGGGTTCTACTTCATATTGGAGTTGAACAAGGTCAAACAGCACCAGTAGATTCTATATTAGCAATCCTTGGAGAGCAAGGAGAAGATATTAAAGATTTATTAAAAGAAGATACAGCACCTATTTCAGTTGAAGAACCAATAAAAGAAGAAATAAAAGAAGTAAAACCTGAGCCAGTTGTAGCTGCTCCAGTTGCTGTGCAACCTGTAAAAGAAAAGCCTACAATATCTAATACTACTTTTCCTCCTACTAATACCATTTCAAACTTAGAAATTAAGGCCTCACCTCTTGCAAAAAAGTTGGCTAAAGAAAGAGGTGTTAATTTAAAATTCGTTAAGGGTACAGGAACTGAAGGCAGAATTGTTAAAAGAGATATTGATAATTTTCAAGTAAAATCCGTTTCTATTGGTCAAGAATTCTTTAAGGATGAACCAGTTTCTCAAATGAGAAAAGTGATAGCTCATAGGCTTGCAGAAAGTAAATTTTCTGCACCTCATTTTTATTTGACCATTTCCATAAATATGGATAATGCTATAGAATCAAGAAAAGCCATCAATCAATCTATTTCTCCTTCAAAAATATCATTTAATGACTTTGTCGTAAAAGCTGCTGCAGTTTCTCTAAAGGACCACCCTAGAGTAAATGCGTCCTGGCATGGAGATTTTATTAGGTATTACGACCATGTTCATATTGGTGTAGCAGTAGCAGTAGATGAAGGCTTGCTAGTTCCAGTAGTTAGATTTGCTAATGAAAAACCCTTAACGGAAATTGGCCAAGAGGTGAAAGATTTTGCTCAAAAAGCGAAAGAAAAAAAGCTACAACCTGAAGAATGGGAAGGCAATACTTTTACAATTTCCAACTTAGGAATGTTTGGAATTGATGAATTTACTGCCATAGTTAATCCCCCTGACGCATGTATTTTAGCTATTGGAGGAATTCAACATGTTCCGGTTATTAAAGATGGTGAAATTATTCCTGGAAGTGTAATGAAAGTTACCTTAAGTTGCGATCATAGAGTGGTAGATGGAGCTGTAGGATCTGCTTTTTTAAATAGTTTTAAAAATTATTTAGAGAATCCTGTTTTATTATTAGGTAAAGATTCTATTTAAGCATTAAGAACTTTTAAATTTTTTTATCCTATTTTCATAGATGAATTTTATTCACTCTATGGATAATCCTATTTTACATACTTCTATAGAATATTTGAAAGGAGTTGGTCCTAAGAGAGCAGACGTCCTTAGATCAGATTTAAATATCTATCGATTCAGAGATTTATTAACTCATTTTCCATTTAGATATATTGATAGGTCTACTACTATTTTAATAAAAAATATCACAGAAGCTAATTTAAGCGTACAATTATTAGTGAAAATTTCTATTATTAAGGAAATTGGTCAACCTAGAAAAAAGAGACTTTTAGTTTCTGCTTTTGATGAAAGTGGATCTATTCAATTAGTTTGGTTTAAAGGCATTAAATGGATCAAGTCATTTATTAAAGTAGGGGAGCAATATGTTGTTTTTGGTAAGCCCAATCAATACGGTGGTAAAATTAATCTTAACCATCCTGAGATTGAATTAGCAGAAAAAAACAAAAATAAGATTGGTACTTTACAACCCGTATACCATTCAACGGAAAAGCTATCTTCTTTTGGGCTCCACTCCAAGGGAATTGAAAACTTAATGAGAACCTTATTAGCTCAAGTTAGTAATGTAATTCCACGAACTCTTTCCAAGCATATTGAAGAAAAAAATAATTTTCCTTCGCTTAGAAATGCCTATGCTAATATTCATTTTCCTGAAGATCAAAAGATTCTTCAAAAA
>MDSV01075387.1_pt1 | contig 12596 bp, 10 predicted proteins | sample 810851 | NCBI WGS metagenome assembly MDSV01 (sample SAMN05326640, study PRJNA326480) | marine metagenome | isolation source: seawater | place: Atlantic Ocean: North East | collected 2012
GGAAGCACCTGCTGCGGAGGAAGCACCTGCTGCGGAGGAAGCACCTGCTGCGGAGGAAGCACCTGCTGCGGAGGAAGCACCTGCTGAAGAAGAGAAAAAGGACGACGCCAAAGGCTGAACCCACCGAATAGATGTGAAAGGGCCGCAGACGCGGCCCTTTCTTTTTGCCCCAAAGTTTAACCTTTGCACCATGACCCAGGACAACTGCTTTTTGCTCGGCAAGATCACCAAACCTCACAGCTTCAAGGGCGAAGTGGTGCTTTGGATGGACGTTGACGACTCCACCCCCTACGAAAACGTGGCAACCTTGTGGTTGCCCCAGCAAGGGGTTTTGGTGCCCTATTCGCTGGAATATCTGCGGAGAAACAAGGACCGTTTTGTCGCGAGGCTCGCCGACGTGAACACGGAGGCAGCAGCCAAGCAATTGTCCGGCAAAGACGTCTGGTTGCCATTGACTGAGATGGCGCCCATTGAAGAAGGCAAGTTCTACTTCCACGAAGTGCAAGGATGGTCGGCCGTCGAGCGAAGCACAGGCGAGGCCGTGGCCACCATCGTACACGTGGTGGACCAAGGGGCCTACCCCATGCTGGAGGTGGAGTTTGACAACGGCAACCTAGGATTCATTCCCTTGCCTGACCACGTCAAGGTGGAAGTGAAGCGAGAGAACAGGCAACTTGTCTTGGATTTGCCCGAAGGACTGTTGGATGTGTATCTGTCCAACGAAGACGTCGAGGAACAGGATGACGAATTCGAGTGGCACGAAGGGAGCTGACTTCATCCACACGCTGGGCGTTTTTGGTGTGAACAAGTGGACCTCTCGTGTCCAAGGATTCGTAAATCTTCGCGGCTAGCTTGGAGGCATGGCAACACCTCTTGCATCCAAGCGACTCTCAAAGTCAGCACAATCAACCCCCTCCCTTTCTGGCAAACCCACACGAAAGCCAAATGCGTCGACGACAGTGAGGACCAAAATCTTCGTTTTGGACACGTGTGTGCTGCTGTTTGACCACACAGCGCTGAAGAACTTTGAGGACAACAAAGTGGCCTTGCCCATCACCGTCTTGGAAGAGTTGGATCGTTTCAAAGTGGGAAACGAATCCAAGCATTTCGAGGCAAGGGCATGCATTCGGGCGTTGGACAAACTCATCCAGGACCATGCGGTGCATGAATGGGTTCCCCTAGACAACGGCCAAGATGGGGCTTTGAAAATTGTCATGGACCACGATTGTGCAGGGGCAGTGACGGACACCGTCTTCTCCGAACGCACCAACGACCACAAGATCCTGGACGCGGCATTGTGCCTGCAAGCCCAAGAACCCGAATCGAACGTGGTTCTGGTGTCCAAAGACATCAACCTTCGATTGAAAGCCAAAGCGCTGAACTTGCCAGCCGAGGATTACCAAACAGGCAAAGTCAAGGACAACCGTCACATGTTCACGGGAAAAACCACGCTCGAGAACATTGATTGCGACGTCATTCGCCGAATGCATGTGGACGGTCAAAGCCGCAAAGTTTCGGCGTTGGGCGACGCGAAAGAGAACAACCACTTCTACGTATTGAAAGACGGCTCTGCCTCAGCCATGGGCTATTTCAACGAACAGAAGCGCGCCATCACACGAGTGGACAAGAGTTACGCGTTTGGAATCAAACCGAGGAATGCGGAGCAAGCCTTTGCCCTTCACGCCATTCAAAACCCAGACATCAACCTTGTCACGGTTTGCGGGGTGGCCGGGACAGGCAAGACGCTCCTGGCGTTGGCTGGTGCCCTTGAACAACACAAGCGCTACGACCAAATCATTTTGGCCAGGCCCATTGTGGCGTTGAGCAACAAAGATTTGGGCTTTCTGCCTGGCGATGCGGAAGAAAAGATCAACCCTTACATGCAGCCATTGTTCGACAACTTGAAGTTCATTCAGGGACAATTCGGACCCAACGAACGGAAGTATCGCCTCATCGAGGACATGAAGAAGGACGGCAAAATCACGATTTCACCCCTCGCCTACATCCGAGGTCGTTCGCTGTCCAACGTGGTGTTCATCGTCGATGAAGCCCAGAACCTGACGCCTCATGAGGTGAAAACCATCGTGACGCGTGCAGGCGAAAACACCAAGATCATCCTGACCGGCGACATCCGCCAAATCGACACGCCTTACCTCGACGAGCAATCCAACGGGCTCACATACCTGATTGATCGGCTCCGTGGCAGGGACCTTTACTGCCACATCACGCTGGAAAAAGGAGAGCGTTCAGCCTTGGCCAATTTGGCCAACGACCACCTTTGAGGCTCAGCGACGCACGATGCGCTTCACCCAGGGCTCTCCTGAACCATGGGCTTTGAACACGTAAGTGCCGCGCACAGGAGGCAATTGGAAAGACAACCTCGCTTCGCATGCCCCATGGGCGATCCGAGATCCATTGGGGGAGTAAAGCTCCCATAAGTCACCGACCATATGGACTGGCACTTGAACCGTCACATGACCGTCTGTTGTCGGGTTGGGGTACAGCTGCCCTTCCGTCATGTGAGACTCCCGCACATCAGAAGTGACCGGGATACTCAAGGTCAATTCCGACACCAATTCAGGCGCGGCACCTTGGGATTCGAACAATTCCTGAAAGGCCTGAATGGTGCTGTCCTGGATGTCAAACATGGGATTGACCCAACGGGGAGGCATCGCCTGGTACCAAACACGCACGTCCACGTCCACATTCGAACCGAGCGGGAGTTCTGCCACCATGTCGTAGGTCACGAGGTCTTTGCCCGCTCCTGAATTCTCCGTGAAGTCGGAATCGGACAGCGCCTGGCCTTCCACCCTTGTGGTGTCGTACACCGCATGGTCGAAGGAGAACCCCAACGGCAGCAAGCGATTGTCCTTGGCAGAACTTGCTGCCCGCTCCAACAGGTTGGTGGGGGCGCCAGTCACATCCACCGCGACCAACTCATACACCTGCACGTCGTCCTCCTGGGAAATGACGTCAAAGTGAGGTTCAAACGCCTCCAAGCCGCCTTCATCCACCCCGTGGAGGAATCCGCCTTGAGACCATCGGCCGTTGTGCCAAAGGGTGTCGCTTCCCTGCTTCGCAACCACCTCAATCCAGGCACGACGTGCTGGGTAGCCGGACGGGAATTTGTGCCCCGCCTTGTTTGCGACTTCCAAGGTCAGCGTGCCCAGGCCATCCACCCACTCGGCTTGGAGGACTTGAAGACCCACGGTCTCTTGTCGAAGCAACTGCCGAGTCCAAGCCAACGTGCTGTCGAATTGCGCCTCGCTTGCGGCCAATCCCAACAACTCCGTGTTGTCGCGCATGATTTCAAGCATTTGGGCGTTGCCACCCACCAAGATGTGCTTGCGGAAGGGCGCGCGAGGTCCCAACGACGCTTGCCCTGAAGCGATGATGACGCCTCCGTCCACCAGCGGCATGTGGCAGTCCTGGCAATCTCTGGGCGTCTCCCCGTCGTCGGCAAAGGCTGAATTCAGCCACTCGTGGTACGTGGCTTGCTCCACGTAATCCTGCCCCGTCAAGTTCCCCTCGATGTCGGCTGTTTGGGTGACCAAGGAGTGGCAGCCTGCACACGCTTCTGACCCGTCAAGGTGGGCGCCGTATTGAATGTTTTGGTACGGCGTGTACAACTGCATAGGCGCTTGCTGCAACGGCGCATCGTCCTTCCCTGCACCGTAAGGACCGTAAATGGTCAGCGAATCAAACTCGAGCTCTCCACTGAAGGCGCTGCCCGCGGAAGTCGCTTGTTGGTGGCAGGCCACGCAACTCACGCCATCCAAAGCCAAGCTGTCCTGAAACACCTGGGCCATGCTGTAGTGCTCTTCCCCCAAGTGGTGTGCGTTGAAATGCCCCAAGGGTGCATGGCACGAGGTGCATTTGTCTTCGAGTTCCAACTGATGGTTGGGGTTGACGGCCACTTCGTGTGCGACCTTGGCCCTCCAAAACGGATCCATGGCACTGTTGGCCATCAGAGAGCTCATCCACTGGTCAGTCGGATTGACGTCCTCCCCTTCTGCGCTCACATTCGCCAGGGCTGCTTGATCATGACCATGGCAGCCAGCGCACACCCCACTGCCCGTGAACAGGGCGTTGGACGAATCTGGCAACGCCTCGTAAGCGGTCAGAAAAGCTCGACTGTGGTAGGGGTTCCCCAACACATGGAGCCCCGCTGGCCTCAAGGACCAAGAGGCAAGCACCAAAGCACCAGCTGCAGCCAACGCCCAAATCAGTCGTGTCCTTTGGCTTTTCATTCAATTTGCAATGTGCATCCGATCCTGCGAACATCAGAGGATGCGAACCTTGAGAACCACAGTTTTGCCCATGTGTTCATTGATTCGGTCGGCAACATCCTGCTTTGCGTGCTGAAATTCCTCTTTAAGGGGGCCACTGTCAAGCATGCAAATCAACGTACCATCGCGCTGCAGCCGCAGCTTTCGGGTTCGGTTTTCCACCGCTTGGCCAAACACCTCCGCCCATACTTTTCGCACATCCATCTCCTGCATCTTCCCATCTATGCGCGACACCTTCATGAAGTGTTGGATGACGTCTGCCAGAGGTCGAGAGCTGTTCTCTGCGCGCTCGTGGTCGGCCGAATTGCGCAAGGGCGGGCGCTTCCTTCTCATGAGACTTCGGATTCAATAGGAGACACTTCCCCTTCATTCACCTCAAACACTTTCACATCCGCACCGGTTTGCTCAAACATGGCAGGAATCCGCCCGAGGTGGGTGTCTGTAATGAACACTTGGCCAAACGCTCCATTGGTTACCCTACGCATCAAAGCTCCCACACGCTTCTCGTCAATTTTGTCAAAAATGTCATCAAGCAGCAACACCGGCTTCACGCCAGTCGCTTCTTCAATGAAGGCGAATTGCGCAAGCCGCAAGGAAACCAAAAACGATTTCTGTTGCCCTTGGCTTCCAAACCTGTTCAGCGCGTGCTCTCCCAGCTTGAAAATCACATCGTCTTTGTGCACGCCGATTGTGGTGCGTCGCAGCCTGCGGTCGTCATCCTGGGCCTGCTCCATCATTTCTTCAATGGCTTGAGCATCGCCCACAACATGGGTCTTCAAGGCCAACGTCACCACCTCTGCCCCGCCTGAGATTTCCTTGTATGTCGACAAGAACCCCGGAAGGAAGTCATTCATGAAAGTGGCTCGGGCCGATGCAATTTTCGCTGCTTTGGGGGCCATTCGAGCATTCCAAGACGACAGCATGGTTGCGTCGAACGTTCTGTTTTCCGCGAAATATCGGAGCAGGGCATTGCGCTGGGATAGCGACTTGTTGACGTCAATGAGGGCTTCCAAATACCCCCTGTCGTATTGGCTGATGACGGTGTCCAGCCATTTTCGACGCATTTCGCTTCCGTCATGGATCAAGGCGGCATCGTCCGGGGCGATCATCACGGCGGGGAACAATCCGATGTGGTCGGCAAGCCTGGTGTACAATTTGTCGTTGCGCTTGAACTGTTTCTTCGTGCCTCGTTTCAGACCGCAGCTCACCCTTTCTTGGGCAGCCAGGCGCTCAAAATCACCTTGCACCAGCATGAACGGCTCGCCGTGGGCAATATTTTGACCGTCGATGGGGTTGAAATAGCTCTTGCAAAAGCACAGGTAATGCACGGCGTCCAGGACGTTTGTCTTCCCGCTCCCGTTGTCTCCAAGGAAGCAATTCACTTGATTCCCAAGCACCAAGTCCGCACCTCGATGGTTTTTGAAATTGACCAAATGAAGTTCCTTCAAACGCATGGTGCGAATTTCTTATTTTTGGGCTCCATTACCCAATTACGATGGCTAAGAAAACAAACCAAGACGAAACCATGCTCGACGTGGAGGAGCTTTACAGCAAATCTGAAAAATTCGTCGACGACAACAAAAAGCAATTGAGCCTTGGCCTTGGTGCCGTGGCGGCGGTGATCCTGGTGGTCATCGGATACAACAGCTTGATTGTTGCCCCCAAGAACCAGTCTGCTGAAGAGGCAGCGTTCATGGCCGAGCACTACTTCTCCAAGGACAGCACGGACCTCGCCATGTTGGGTGACGGCCTGAGCGCCGGGTTGGAAGAGGTCTTGAATGACCACAACGGCACCCCAGCCGCGGCACGAGCAGCCTTCCAAATGGGCATCATGCATCGCGATGCTGCACGTTTCGACGAAGCCGTAGAAGCATTCAGCCAAGCAGAATTCTCTGACGATGTCTTCGGCCCCCTCGTGGACGCCAACCTCGGCGACTGCTACGTGGAACTCGGCGACCTCGACGCTGCCCAAAGCCGCTTCGCCTCCGCAGCCAAAGCGGCCGGCGCTGGGCTCGCGGCCAACGCGCTGGCACCGATGTGTGCCTACAAACAAGCCCTCGTTCTCATCGAACTTGGCAACACATCCAAAGCACAGCGGGTGTTGGAAGGCATTGCCTCGGATTACCCGAATTCGACTTACACGTCGAGCGCCACCGGTTTGGCCGCCTCCCTTTGACGGATGGCGACTGCAGGTCACAACCTCAGTGAACACAAGTCCTCTGACTTGCCCAACGGTGCCCACTTTCGAGTGGGCATTGTTGTGTCAGAGTGGAACAGGAAATTCACCGAGCGCATGATGCAGGGGGCCCAAGAACTCCTTGAGTCAGCCGGCGTGAAGCCAGAAAACATTCGAGTCTCCTGGGTGCCTGGCAGCTACGAACTCGCACTGGGCAGCAGGTGGCACACCGACCGCGACGACGTGGACGGTGTCATTGCCATTGGAAGCGTCATCCGCGGAGAAACCGCCCACTTCGACTACGTGTGCAGTGGCGCTGCGCAAGGCATCATGGACGTGAACCTCTCCTCGGGCAAGCCTGTCATGTTTTGCGTACTTACCGACGACAACGAAGCCCAAACAGACGCCCGCAGCGGGGGCGTCCATGGCAACAAAGGCGTGGAAGCGGCTGTCGGGCTCCTTCACATGTTGACGCTCAAGCGCACCCTCTCTTCATCCTGAACATCCTTCCTCATGTCCTTTCGACAACTTGTGACCGTGGCCTTGGTGGCCACAAGCTTGAATACAAGCTACGGTCAATACCCAGGCTGGCAGCAAGCTGTATCGTACGACATGGAAGTGACGTTGGACACAGCGTCACACCAATACCAAGGCCTGGCGAAAGTCACCTACAAGAACAACAGCCCAGAAACCTTGAAGAAGGTGTTTTGGCACTTGTTCTTCAACGCATTCCAGCCCGGAAGCATGATGGATGTTCGCTCGCGCACCATCGAAGACCCTGACCGACGTGTGGGCAGCCGCATCGCGGAATTGCCGAAGGATGAATGGGGCTGGATTCATGTTGGCAATGTGAAGGCCTTCGGCCAAGACGCCGAATTTGAAGAGGATGGGACCATCCTCGTGGTGGACCTCCCCAAAGCGCTTCGTCCGGGAAAATCGGTCACGTTTGAATTGAATTGGACTGCACAGGTTCCCCGTCAAATTCGCCGCTCTGGTTGGATGAACAAGGAAGGCGTTGAATACAGCATGACCCAGTGGTACCCGCGCTTGTGCGAGTTTGACCACCACGGCTGGCACAGCAACCCCTACATCGGGAGGGAGTTTCACGGCATTTGGGGCGACTTCGAAGTTGCCCTCGATGTGCCGGCGGGATACGTGGTCGCAGCCACCGGAGTTAAAATCTCTGAGAAGCATGCGACTGGAGTCCAAGGAGTCGCAAGGACGCAGTGCACGTTCAAAGCGGAGGACGTCATCGACTTCGCATGGGCGGCCGATCCCGATTACATCTCAGAATCCGTGACAGTTGGAGATGTCGATCTCACTTTGGTGCACCAAGCCGACCCTGAAATTGACAGCAACTGGACAGCCCTTGCGCAATACGCTGCCAAGGCCATGGCGTTCATCAATGAAGACATTGGACACTACGCATACCCAAAATACACTGTGGCTCAAGGGGGCGACGGAGGCATGGAGTACCCCATGATCACCCTGATCACCGGAGAACGCTCGCTGCGGAGCTTGGTGGGCGTGACGGTCCACGAGATGGCCCACAGCTGGTTCCAAGCCATGGTTGCGACCAACGAAAGCCTGCATGAGTGGATGGACGAAGGCTTCACATCCTGGGCGGAATCGAGGTGCATGGCCCATCTCTTTGCCGACCCCATGAAGCCTTCAGAAGATCCGCACGGTTGGGCATACGCCAGTTACATACGTCAACACTTGTCCGGCAACGAAGAACCCCTGATCACCCACGCCGATCACTACAAGACCAACCGCGCCTACGGCGTAGGGGCTTACTCCAAAGGAGAGGTCATGGTCGAGCAAATCGGAGCCATCGTTGGTGAGGATGTCCGGGACGCTGCCATGCGTCGCTACTTCAGGGAATGGTCGTTCAAACATCCGGGTCCGCACGATTTCAAGCGCGTTGTCGAACGGGAGTCTGGATTGGAATTGGATTGGTATTTCCAAGACATGATGCACACCACCAACGCAGTGGACTACCAGGTGGCCGGAGTCCAAGTGCAAAACGACTCAGCTGTCATTCAATTGGCCAGGTTGGGCGACATGGCGATGCCGCAAGATTTGACCTTCACATGGGAAGACGAAACAACCACGGCAGTGCACATACCACTGGTCATGATGCGCGGCCACCGTCCGTTGGCCGACGGTGAAATCTTGGCCGCGGATTGGCCGTGGGTGGACCCGAATTACGAGTTGATCTTGCCAACTGGAGGGAAGCGATTGAAGTCTGTGACATTGAATGCAGCCGGCCTTGTCGCTGACGTGCATCCCGAGAATGACAAGATTGAGTTCAATCTGGCCTTGATTCAGGAAGCGCTTCAAAGCCACTGACGCCTGCCCATGTTTAGACGACATGTGAATTTCGGGAACCCCTGGGTGGAAGAAGCGGTGCTTGTTGGCTGCGGTTTTGTTCTGCTGGCTTGGCTTGCCCCTCAAGTGTGGTCCTTTCAGGGACAGTTGCCCATCACTCCACAAAGTCTCCTGGTGGTTCTTTGGCCGTTGATGTGGGGATGGCGAATCGGCACGGCGACGGTCGTGCTGTATTTGGTTGCGGGTGGCGCGGGGTGTCCTGTGTTTGCAGATGGAGCACATGGATGGCAGCACTTCGCGGGGAGTACAGGTGGATTTCTGTTGGCTTTCCCTGTGTCTGCCGTGGTGGTGGGATGGCTGTCTGAGGTCAACTCAACCATGAAGTACGCGAAAAGCGCTTGCCTCATGTTGCTTGGCCAATTGACCATTGTGGTGATGGGGCTGATGTGGCAACGGACGATGATCCCTGTGGAAGCTTCCTGGGTGGAAACCATGACAAGCTTGTTTCCTGCCATTTTGGTAAAATGTGCTTTGGGCACCCTGGTGGTGGTCTTTGTGGGCAGGCTGCTGACCACGCAGAGTCCTGCGTGATGGCCTACCTTGGACGCTCATTCGACCCTCATGAATCATCCCTTTCTTGTGACCTCGGTGTGTGGAGCCTTGGCTTTCTTCGGTTGTAAGGAGTCGCACCCTGCCGAAACCCCTTCCGCCAAGGAGGCACACATCCTAGACATGAAACGAGCGACAGACCACCACAGTTTTGCCAAACCAGCCGAAGCCGTCACCACACACCTTTCGTGGGACGCTGAGGTGGACTTTGACACGCGACAGATTCACGCCACGGCCACATACAACTTAAAGGTGGCCGACGACGCAGAGCGTGTGCTGCTGGATTGTCGGGGCTTGGACATCCATTCCGTCCAGGTCGACGGGCAAGATGTGGAATTTGAGTTGGGGGCAGAACAACCGTTCATTGGACAACCGTTGAGCATCCCTGTGCATCCCACGTCGAACAAGGTGGCCGTGGCCTACAGCACCTCAGACAACGCGGACGCCTTCTTGTGGGTGGAGGGCGAACATCCCTTCTTGTTCACCCAAAGCCAAGCCATTCTTGCCAGAACGTGGATTCCCTGCCAGGACAGCCCTGGCATCCGATTCACCTATGACGCCAGAGTCCGTGTCCCCAAGAAGTTGATGGCCTTGATGAGCGCCGTCAACCCCACGGTGAAAACAGACAATGGCGTGTACACATTCCGCATGGACCAACCCATCCCCTCCTACCTCCTGGCCTTGGCTGTAGGGGATGTGGAGTTCCGGGAGGTCGGCCCACACACAGGGGTGTACGCCACACCGGATTTGATCGACGCAGCTGAATTCGAATTCTCCGAAATGGAGGACATGCTGGTCGCAGCTGAAACCCTCTATGGCAAATACGCATGGGAACGCTACGATCTGTTGGTTTTGCCCGCAGCTTTTCCCTTCGGAGGCATGGAGAACCCAAGGCTCACCTTTGCCACCCCCACAATCATTGCCGGCGACCGCAGCTTGGTGTCTCTGGTTGCCCACGAGCTGGCGCACAGTTGGAGCGGCAACTTGGTGACAAACGCCACATGGGACGACTTTTGGCTGAACGAGGGTTTCACCGTCTACTTTGAGCAACGCATCATGGAAGCAGTGTACGGACGCGACATCAGCGAAATGCTCGGAACCTTGAGCTACCAAGGCTTGGTGGATGAGGTGGACGCCATCATGGACGTCAATCCCAACGACACACACCTGCGGCTTCACTTGAAGGGTCGGAACCCAGACGATGGGATGACCGCCATCGCGTACGACAAAGGGTATTTCTTCTTGAGACTTTTGGAAGAAACAGTTGGACGTCCAGCATTTGACCAGTTCTTGAAAACCTATTTCACGTCGCATGCCTTTCAGATCATGGACACCGACAGCTTCTTAATCTACCTCGACGACAACTTGCTCACCACGGAATCGTTGAAGGCTTCAGTCGACGTTCCAGCATGGGTGGATGGACAAGGCTTGCCCGACAATTGTCCTCAAGTGCAAAGTGCGCGGCTGGATTTGGTCGACGCAACCCTCGACGAATGGGTGCAGGGTGGCAAGGCAGCCTCCGACTTGCCGTGGGACCAATGGCTGTACCAGGAGAAATACAGATTCCTGTCCAATTTGCCTGACGACATTTCTTCAGATCGGCTGGCCGAATTGGACGACGCTTGGTCTGTGAACGCCACAGGCAACAACGAAGTGCTTTTCGCCTGGTTGGAGCAGGCTGTGCGCAGCAGACATACGCCGGCGTACGAACGGCTCGAAATGTTCTTGATCCATGTGGGCCGCCGCAAGTTTCTAACGCCTTTGTACAAGGCCATGGTGGACACGGACCAAGAGACAATGGCAGAAGCCATCTACAAACAAGCCCGGCCCAATTATCACAGCGTGGCCACTGGCACCATGGACGAATTGCTGGGGCATCCGTACAATTGAGCACCCTTGATAGCAATCAAAAAGGCACCCACTTGGGTGCCTTTTTCTTGTTTGTCGAGTAGACGTTTAGCGAATGATGGTCACCACCCCAAAGACCTCCTTCCGGTAGCTCTCTTCGGACAGACTGTGAACCTCAATGCGGTAAGAGTATGGACCGTTGGGCACATAGTGTTGCCCCTCTTCGTCCACTTGACCGTACCACGCATCCTCTGGGTCTGTGGTCCTCCACAGCAATTCTCCCCAACGGTTCCACACTTCGATCTCGAAGCGATCCGGATCTATGTCCGTCCCTTCCACGAAGAACGCATCGTTTGTCCCGTCGTTGTTGGGCGTGAATGACGTCGGGATGAACAAGTTGAACATGTCCTGAATGACGATCTCGCGGTTCACCACATTCACGCAGCCTTGGGCATCTGTGATTTGGAGTTGAACAGGGTATGTCCCTCCTTCCGCCGCTGGGAACTGGAACGTCGGGTTCTGCTCATAGCTGTAACCAAGAGGATTGAATGTGTTGAATGTCCAGAACCACTCCACCACGTTGGCCTCCGAGTATCCGTCGAACTCAATCTTGGTGTCTGGGGCCCTGGTCGGTTGGGGCCCGGCAAAGTAGCCTACATCTGGAATGGGATACACATTGATGTACGCCTCCTTCACATGGGTGTACTCGCATCCACCCGCTTGAGAAGTGATGGTCAGGCTGACATTGTAAAACCCAGGATCCTCAAACGTCTTGATGGTGTTGCTCTCTCCGCTGTAAGTGCCGTCACCAAATGCCCACAAGCTTGTCGTGATGAGCGCGGGGTCCGTTTCGTTGGTGAACAAGAATGTGCCCGTCCCGCAAGCTTCGGTGGTGTCCGCAGAAAACTCAATGGGCACAGGAGACTCCAGCACCACATCGGCGCACACCGTAGACTGTGGCGTTTCGCAATCGTCTTCCACAGTGACGCAGTACTGACCTGTGGAGGGTGGCACTGTGAAAATGCTCGCTTCGTCTTCGTTGATGACGGCGCCTTCAAATGTCCAGGTGTATTCGTAACCTGAACCTGAACCACCGTTGGTGGCGGAGGCATCCAAAAAGGCCTCTTCACCGCTGCACAAGTAGTCAGAAGCCACAAGGTCGGCGTTGATTCCGGCCAACACGTTCACACCAACTTGGTACTCGCTTGTGGGACATCCGTTGATGTCAAACCCTTGAACTGTATAGACCGTGGAGGTGTTGGGAGACACTTGTTGGACGGGGCCATTGGGCAGGCCGTTGTTCCATTCGTACGTCCAGGCATTCAATGGGTCTTGAGGCGAAC
>MDSV01112518.1_pt1 | contig 12594 bp, 16 predicted proteins | sample 810851 | NCBI WGS metagenome assembly MDSV01 (sample SAMN05326640, study PRJNA326480) | marine metagenome | isolation source: seawater | place: Atlantic Ocean: North East | collected 2012
GAAACGATTTCAAAAGAGGAGATGACTCTACAAGAGGCTTTGAAGTCAAACGGCTATAACTTTAGAACAAACAGTGCTGCTATTCTTAAAATTAAAGCGAAGTTAACACTTGACCCTGATGTATTAACAAGCGGCTACAAAAGAGGCACATTATATTACACTCCCGAAACACCACCGTTTCTAACAACAGCACAAAAAGCAGAGAAACTTTACGATGCATTATCCAAAAGCCCAACACAACTACACTGGAAAGATATGTGGGAAAAGGCAGAACTGGATGGTGACCCATACAGCAGATGTGCTAGTGCCTTGAAGACTCATCTTAGGAAGCACTACTTCGATATTATACTCGGAGATGTAAGAGGAAATTGGGCTATTGATGGGGTACACGATGTAATAGATTACAAAGTGAGAGCAGAAAATACAAGGAAGAATAAAGAAACTTCTAAAAAAGAAAAATATAACTGGTCTTTTTGCCCACATTGCGGTGAAAAATTATAGAAAGGAAGGATGAAAATGAGAATAGAAATAAACAATAAAACACTAACAAACGCAATAGAAGATGTATGGATGAAAGGAAAGTATCACAATGGAGATTCAGCAAAGAACGGCCAATTGACAGGCTACGCTTTGCTTGAACTAGTTGATGACAATATATTGAATCTATACAATGCCGACAACCAAACCATCTGTCGAGTGTCTGTTCCTATCATTAGTCAGACAAATGAAGATGGCAATAATATGTTTGTCGTAGAGATAGATAAGATGCTGAAGTATCTAAAGACATTTACAGGAGACAGAATCCAATTAATTGCTGATGACTTTATCTTATTACAAGACGAAGGTGGAGGAAAGAGAGCAAGTCTCCCGTTAGTTGTCAATCATCCTAATGCTGCAATGATTGCTAGGATTCAAGGATACAACATCACTCCTGAGAATCCTGTCTTTAGCAGTGTGGTCTTTGAGTCTATCATTACCACAGGCTCTACAATACTAACGGATGCAATCAAGACTTGTGATGTTATTAACAACGCAAAGTATCTGTTAGATACAGACAATCAACACTTCACCATTTCAAGCAGAAGGTCTGATATTGATAATGTAGATGTCGTAGTTTCTACGTTATCTATGAATGGTGAATCCGCAACAGTAGAAGTAACTGGTCAGTTCCACAAGTTCTTTCGTGGTTCTGTTCCTGTGACTATCTACTTGAAAGACGAGTCTCCTGTTATTTGGGCAGGAGATGATAGAATATTAATCAAAGCCCCATACATTACACGGTGATTATATGGATAAGAAAACTAAATCAATTTGGGTGACAGAATACCCACCCCTTTCGATTGTAGATGTGCTTACGAAAAGAGGGATATTATGATAATAGCAAACACAAAAGATGGTATCTTCCTAAGATGGAGAGATGGAGAGAAGAAGGTTGTAGAGGAAGAGATTTCCTACGCCGACTTCTCTCCCTATTTCTTTGTGGAGGCTTCCAATATCGTTAATGTTGACACTGAAACAAAGGTGTTCTTGAAGGAAGGTTATCAACAGAAGGAGAAGTTTCCTGCAACTCTAACATATGAGGCTGGTGATTGGGTCAATCTTGAAGGTGATTCACTTGTGAAAGTAACATGGACACCGTATAAAACGATGAAGTCAGATGCTAGGAATGTAACAAGTAAAGTTAGAGCCTACTACCATGATAGAGATATTCAAACTTACGAAGCAGATGTTCAACACCATTACAGATATGCTGTTGATGAGTTGGAAGAACTTCCTGAGTATAACTTGCGTAAGTGGTATTGGGATATGGAATGGATGCAAGGTGGTGAACATGATGGTGCGATAACTGCAATTGTAGTGTATGATAACTATGATGACAAGTATTACACCTTGAGTTGGCTTCCTGATACTAATGAAACAGAGAGAACTGTTCTTGAAAGATTCATGTTGATGTTGACAGAGAAAGACCCTGACATGCTCATCTCTTGGTTCGGGTGGAAGTTCGATGTGCCTAAGTTGATTGAGAGACTACATGCAAATAACATCGACCCAAGATTGTTATCCCCTGTTCACGAAGTAACGGGTGTTGAATGGAACATCAAGGAGAGAAAGAGAATATTAAAGACTAAGCAGATAGAGAACTATTCTCCAATAGCACAACCAATCAAAGGTAGGATTTGTGTTCCATTGGACTTAGCCTTTGAGAGACAGTGGAATGATGCACAACGAGGTACTCTACCATCTCTATCTCTCGACTATGTTTCAGAGTATGTATTAGGTGAGAAGAAACTAGTGAGTGAGAAGTTCCCTGATAAGAACGAGTTCTTCAGGAGAGGCTGGCAAGAAGACACTGAAACATATCTAGAGTATGCTGTCAAAGACGTTGAGTTAATCAAGAGGATAGACGATGAGAACTTCACAACAGAAGCAATACTCTCGTTACAGCGTTTACTGATTGCTCCATTCGATGCATGTTTCTATGCCTCTAACATGGGTGGAATATACTTCATGAGAAATGCCTCATGGAAAGCACCTACGGGCAAGAAAGGAGACAGGGTAGAGTATGATGGAGCAATGGTCTACGACCCTCTCAGTGAAGGCACAAATGGTCTTCATTTGGGTGTTGCTGCATTTGACTTCGCAGGTCTATACCCAAGTATGATGATAGCAAGAAATATCTCTTGGGAAACTAAGTCTCATACATCAACTAAATTTGGTGTAAATCTAAGGACACCTAAAGATTTCTCTAAAGTTGAAGACTATGACATGAGGTATTACAACACTAATGAACTAGGTTTGCTACCTAAAGCAGTTCTAGAGTTGAAGGAACTGAGAAACGAATACAAAATGAAAATGAAAGAAAGTGAAAGTAAAAGTGAATATGTGAAATGGAACAACAACCAACTTGCAGTCAAGAGATTAATGGCATCCTTCTATGGTATTATTGCATATCAGGGGTTTGGTTGGGCTGATGTTGATTTGGCCGCTAGTATAACTGCTAGTGCTAGAGAAGCCATTCGCATTGCAGCATTCAAAGTGAGGGAACTATAATGCCAATCAAAAGTGCAAGTATCGACTTCTCAAAGGTCGAAGAAGAGAAACTATCTGAGTCGGAGTTAAGAAAGCAAGCGATTCGACAGTTAATGAAGGATAGTAGGTCGGTAGCAAGGACAACGGGTAAGATGTTCCTTGTTTTTGTCTTCTTATATGGTTTAGTTTCACTTTTACAGGATGTGAATGTAATATGAGTATAGAAAAGTGGTCACAAGACAGATTTGCAACATTAGCATTGCTTAGAACAGTGTTTAGTCTAGTAAAAGTGATTATTGCATCAATTATAGCAGTGGAGTTGTTAACATGAAGGTAGTTTACGGTCATACTGACTCAATTTACGTTGATATTGAAGACAATAGCATTGAAACTGCTGAAAAGACGTTGAAAATACTAAATGAGCACGTTAGAGAGGCGTTTCCTAATGTTATGGGGTTGAAAGAACACCCTGTAACGCTAGAGTTTGAGAAATACTTCCGAACTCTAGGTGTTGGAGCAACAAAAAACAGAAATGCTGGTCTAATTACTTGGAAAGATGGTGAGTTCCTCGATAAAGAGGAGTTTGTGATGACAGGCTTTACTGCAAAGAGAGTTTCCTTGACTAAATTAGCCAAAGATGTTCAACTTTCAGTGCTAAACATGTGGGTTGAAGGTAAATCAGAGCAGGAAATAGTTTCTTATCTGAATGATAAGTATAATGCTGTCATGCAGGGTAAAATTCCACTATCAGATGTTCTACAAAGAAGCCGATACCGTGATGAAAGATTCAGATTGGTATGTAAGGATTGTAATCCAAAGGCTAGATTCGATAAAGGATGGAGCAACAAGTCAGTAAGTGTCTTTGACTTGATGGATTACGGTGGGTGTGTAGATGATGCTGGTAGGTTAATGGAGCATAACAACTTCGTAACTGTCGGTGGGAAGAGACCCACTTTTGGTTCAGGGGTTGAAGGTGTGTTGTTTAGTCATTCACAGGGTTATGAGAAGATAGAGGATACATATCTATATCTTAGGATTAAGAATTGCAGAGAGCATTATCTGCATCCTATAACTAGGCAGTTTACTACTCCTAACTATGTATCTAGATTAACTGCTGACGAGTTTAGTGATTTTGACCCTGATTGGTCTCACTATGCAGAATCAGTGGTGAAGAAAGCAGAACCTATCTTTAGAGCAATGGGATGGGAAACAATGCAGATAAAAAGAGACACACAGCAATCCTCTTTGGAGGAATGGTTTTGAAAATAAAAGGAGTGAGAATGAATGAGACAAAGTAATACAAATGAATACACATACCAATGGAAGCCTGAGAACTACGGACAAGATGGAGAACCAATATTGAAGATATCAAAGTCTTCTCTAGGTTCTTATCAATGGTGTCCAAAGAGATATGAGTTTCAATATGTCGAAAGGAGACCGATTGAAACCACAGAAGTAATGATTAAAGGAAGCATAATACACAATTCTAGAGAGGCTTTCTTCAATGCCTTCGATGTAAAGAAAGCAGAGAATCTCTCACATGAAGAACTGATTAACTACTGTATGAGTCTTCATCCAATAGATGATTACACTGAGATGTATGAAGCGATGTCCATCTTTGAAGCAAACAGATTCATGGAATCAAGAGTTGAAGGCACTACTGATGATTTCGTTCCTGTTGTTAATGAAGTAATGCTAGATGCTAAGATTGAGATAGATAGAAACGAGAATCCGAAGTATGAACTATCTCAGAACTATACGGTTCACTTACAGGGAATAATCGACAGGATGTTCAAGGAAGGCGACAGATACATTCCTATGGAATTGAAGACTGGTGGTTGGAAAGACTGGAAGAAGACTATGATGCGTAAGGAGATGGCATTCTACAAGATACTGTTTGAGAATACTCCTAATGAGGAACTAGAGCAAATGGGCATTGACCCTAATCTACCAATCTCTCATTGGGGTTGGTATTATCCTGCTGCTAATTACATCTATGTCGAAGATGCCAAGAAGAGTAGTATGACTGCTGTGAGGAAAGGAATAGCAGAGATGATTCATTCCTATGAGACCGGAATATTCCCAACGAAGTATTTTGCAAGGACTTGTTCTAATTGTAGTTTCTTCGGTATTTGTGATGCCGCTAATACGGAGAGTTGGTTCTAATGAAATGGAAAGAATACTTTAGAAGAAAAAAAGAATATAGAGAGAGGAATAAAAAATGATAGATAAAATGGTAAAGGAAGAACTGAATCAAAAAGTGTGGAGTTTCTCAGAGATAGCAAATGTATCTGACACGGTTAACAACCTAGCAGAGACATTGTATGAGAAGATGCCTACCACTGACAAACTAAAGATGGTATGGGAGACCGAAGTGTTTGCTGAAGATAGAACACCATTTGGTCAGTTATACATGAATACAGTAATGACACAATTGAAAATAAAAATAGCAGAAGTCGTTAGAGTAGAGTTACTTGAAGCGAAAGTCTCGTTTAAGGAGGTTAATAAAAATGAAAATGCCAAGAGAAGTGTGGGCAGGAAGTCACCTAAGAAACGCACCACAAATGAAAAGAAGAGTAGTGAAGACGAAGAGTGAGTTTGTTAATTGGTTCAATTCCTTCAATGGGAAGATGAACTGCTATACGACAGTCTATGACTTTGAACATTTCAAGAATGAAGTAAAGATGGAGAACTCTGTTGTATTAGACAGAGCGTTCTTAGATTTCGATGCTCATGATGAACCACTGGAAGATGCGTTCCGAGACTTGAAGAAAGTAGTATCTGATTTGGTCTTAGAGGACATTATCTTCAAAATGTATTTTAGCGGGAAGGGCTTCCATGTCTTTGTCTATGGAGAACCAGTAGATGATATCAGAAGCATTCAGCAGTATTATACCAAAATCAGTAATGGTGTGCCTACGCTTGATAGAACGGGTATCCAAACTAATAGGCTAAGAAGACTACCAAACTCAATGAATCTGAGTAGTTCTGATGAAAATGGTAATCCCTACTTCTGTATACCTCTTCTAGTTGAAGACCTTGAAGGTAGTCTAGATTCTATCTTGGAGATGGCTAAGAGACCTAGAAAAGTGATATCAAGCAATGGTGCTAAACTAGTTTTGTTCCCTGAGATGAAGCCGATAGAAATCAGTGATATAGAGGTGGACATACCAACTCCTGTTGGTAAGATTCCTATACTTCCATGTTTACATAATGCAATCATGGTTGAGAACCCTAGCCATTATGCTAGAGTCTATCTTGTTCAGTGGTATCGTGATTTACTCAGCATGGGTAATAGGAATCCTACTCCTGAACAAAATAAACAGATTACAAGTAGTATCATGAATGAACTTGAAACCATAGCCTCAAAAACCGACATATGGCTTGATTGGAACGCACCTACTACCGAGAGGTATGTTAGGGGAATCGTGAATAAAGGCTACAATGCTCCAAGTTGTGGGAATGTTCTGATTCCTCAAGGTTTCTGCGTGGGTAAGTGTTGGAGGTATCACGATGGATAAACTGAAAATAGACAGCAGAGAAGACTCAGAACTCTCTGAATTAGTGGAGACTTACTGTAAACAGTTGAATGTACCATATGAGAAAGAATGGTTGGATATCGGAGACTATACCTTTTCTGATGTCTGCTTTGAAGCAAAGTCAACTTTCGATTTCCTATCCTCTGTGATAAACAAGAGGCTTTGGAATCAGTTGGATAACATGGATGCTAAGTTCGTCAACAATGTTGTGATTGTGTATGGCAGTTTCAATGATGCTTTGGAAAACCACTTGCACTATGTCAACAACAAAGCAGGACAAGCAAGGATGTTGAGAAACAAGTTTGATGGTGCTTTTGGTAAAATAATACTAGATACAGATGCAAACATAATTTGGGTATCATCTGCTAGACAGGCAGCGAGGTTGATTGCTGTTGTCTGTAAGATGCATCCGATAGACAGGGAGATTCATACTCCTTCTATAATCAGAAAGAGAATAGCAACTACTGATTTAAGAATAGATGTGCTATGCACAATCAAGGGCATCAGCCCTAAAAAAGCAAAACTTCTGATAGACAAGTTCGGCTCTATCATGGAGATAGGAGAAGCATCCATCGAGGAGATATGTGAATTAGATGGATTTGGAAAAGTGATTGCCAAAAGGGTAATCGATGTGCTGAACAAAGAAGAAAAAATGGTGATATAAATGAATAATGAAAATAATGAATATAATGAAGACCGACTATACTATGAAGGATTAAGTGAGAATGCAATCACTCCCATAGAGAAGAAGAACAGTCTGCCAAAGGTAGTAGAACAATATGTGAAAGATGCAGCAGATATGTCGAAGTATAATGAGATACCAGCAGCAATTGGTTTTTTTGTTATCTTAGGACAGTTATCGAAGGACATGGTTTCAATACCAAGCGGAACAAGAAGGGATGACACAAGAATACATTTCCTGTGGATGCAGACTTCGGGAACTGGTAAGACTGAGATGTATAACTTCTTTGGCCCAATTGCGAAGGAAGCCATGCGTCTGATTAATGCTAAACATGGGACTGACTTTGATGTGTTTTCTGTGGATGATGCTACTGATGCTGCATTGATTGGCTCTAATGAGAAGGAGAGAGTAGAGGTAGAAGATGAAAATGGAAACACATCTTGGGAAGAACAACTAGTTCAGATAGATGGTGGTCTAGAAGGTAGTGGATTGATTGCTTATGATGAGTTTGAATACTCAGGAGTCTTCAAGGCTTCTCAACATAAAGAGAATGTAATCATGTACCTAAACAAACTAATGAACACACTCTATGGTGAAAATTGGATTATACAAAAGAAACTACGTCAAGGTGATATGATTGAGTGTAGAAGTCAAAGAAGTCTCTATGCAACCACATACATTCCAAAGACGCTAACTAGCATCATAGCAGAGAAGGGAGTAATCCAAAGAACTCTAATCTACATCAGGGAAGTTCCACAGGAAATACAGGATGAGTTGAGAGAGATGATTCTAGATGAGATAGGAACAATCAAACCAAAGAATGCTCCTATTCAGAAACAAGCGAATAACTTCGCTTTGATTTATGATGCTCTGAAAGAGAGATACGAAGATGCTGGTAATGACCCCTTACACACGATTAGATTCGGTAGGGGATTCACTGACGCATTGAAGAACGAATCCAATAAGATGAGAAACTATGTATCGGCCAGCAGACCCGAAGTGTTTGAGATTGCTGGTAACTTCATAACACGGTTGAATCAAACCATGACTAGGCTCGCAGTATTGTGTTGTATTGCTGAAGCACCAAACATCAAAGACAAAGAAAAGAGGTTCATTGTTACCGAAAGGCATGTACGTCAAGCCTCTTCGGTCATTCGACAATGCTATAAATCGCTGGTAACGTGGCTTGATGTAGCCTTGAAGGTGAAGGCAACTGCTTTACATGAGAAAGTGAATGTTACTGCGTTTAGAATAGCGTATAATAAGTTGTTAAGAGAAGACGATGATGGTTGGGTGAATAAAGCACTATTGTTAGAAAAAGTAAGGGAAGATACTAAGAAAGGACAAGCAACCATATACAGGCAGTTTAAGGAGATTTCAGATATGTTTGATAACAAGAAAATCGGCATACGAGCATATGTGAGAATGAAAAATAAGGAGGAAAAAGAATGACAAAAAAAGATACATACGAACATCAATTCTTGGTGTTTAACGTGAGTGATGGCCCAAAAACGATAAATGAGTCCCTGAATACATATGGGAATGATGGATGGTATCTATCAACGATGATAACAGTCGGTGGTGGAGAACATCTAGTAGCATGGATGGTTAAACCAAACCTAATTGTTGCACCTAATCCAGCAGAGGCTCAAGCCAAAAAGATAGCAGGACTATGGACAGGGGATAGTGGCAAGGAATGAATGTTCTAGCACTTGATATAGAAACAAAAAACTACTCTCATGAGATAGGAGGGTGGGGTAATACCCACATGTTTCAAGTGTCTACTGTATGCACATGGGATGGAAGCACTGGAACAGTGTATATTGACGAACCAATATCGTCCATACGCAAATCGAACGTAGTAGTTAAGGCGTTATCGGAATTGAAGTATGATTTAGATACACATCGACAGAATGATGGTGTTTTGTTAGGACACAATATTGTCTCGTTCGATTTGGCTGTGTTGAAGAATGCGATGGATATCTATTGCATTAAGGAATACCTAGATAAGAAAGCCTATATCGATACAAGTAGAATACTGAATAAGGAACATGGTGAAAGATACAGCCTTTCCAATCTTGTGCATCATACATTGGGGGCTGAGAAGTTAATGGAAAGTGCTGATGCTCCTCTAGTTTGGAAAGCAGGTAGATACACTGAAGTAGCAGATTACTGTCTGAAGGATTGTGAACTGGTCTATGACCTATGGGTATACGGCAAAGAAAACAATATAGTCAAAGGGTTTTCCATAGAAGAAGAAAAAGCAAAAGATTTGGAGGTGAAGTGGTAGATGAGTCCTTGGGAATGGTTCGGATGGATTGTTTTCGTCATCATCATTTCTCTTTTATTCTTCGCTGCGTTTGGCAACAGTAAGTATACTGAGTCAAGTATCGAAGAGTACATGGAGAACTTGATTGAAGACGAACGTGGTCGTAATGGCACTCGCTAAAGTTTGCTTTCAGTGTTCTAGGGAAACTATTCCTAGAAGAATAGAAGGCAAGGTAATTGGCTCTTCGGAGACTTTGCACATATGGCAGTGCAGAGAATGTAAAGCGTTGTGGTCTAGTAATTAATTTTACTAGGCCACCTCGCCTTTTTTTTGGTTTTTTTGGGCAATTTTCAAGCCAACAGCAGTGAACTTAAAATCGCAATTTATTTTTACCTCCTAGTGCAGAAAGTAAACTATATGCTCCTAGTAGATGACCGTTTAATAAATGACATAGTGAATGCCCCAATAGAAATCAACCTAATGCCGATGTCATTAGCCCTGTTGTTTTTTGCAGTCGGCTGTTTAGCCTATCTAAAATGGGGTGTAAAATATGAGTAAAACAAACAGTGCAATGTTTCTAAGATGCTTAGATGAGATGTTCAAAGAGTGGGATGACACTGAATGATTATATGGGAACTGTGTCACGCTCTGTGGTGTTGGAGTAGATTCAGACCATGAAACCCTTTATCGGAGTATGCATAACCTGTGAATGGTTGAGACCAATAGAGTATTCTAGGTTCGGTTGTTTCTGCTCTTATTGTGGTGCGTATGTATGAAACAGTGGCTAATTAGAAAGTTGATTTCCTTCATGGGTCATACCTATGTTTGGTTGGATAAGAAACTAGACCATCCTGAAGGACCAGTTCTAGGATTGGAGATTGATGATGACTTCGCTAAGATGAGCAGATATGAGTTGTGCTGTCACATTGAGGATAAGTTCGGGTTAGAAAGAGATTCCTTTTGGAAGTTAGAATCAACACAGAAAATTCGTTATTGTTCACAGACTGCTAGGAACATTCTGACACCTAAAAAGAAAGGCAGGAAGAAATAACATCCTAAAGTCTAAGTTTGTATGTGTCTACATCTTTCACAAATGATGGTTTAGCAGGTATTTTACTTCCTAGACTCATTGGATTGTCGATTGTATCAGGCCAATCTCGTAGTTCCATTCTATATCTTCTAACTTCGCCTTTCTGTGCATCTGTATATCCTTCCCATAAATCAGGCAATACATATTTATCCGACTGCAACAACAGTGCGTTTCTCACTCTTCTCATCTTACTCCACAATTCATCCATGTCTGTTTCTTCTACCATTTAATCACCTCTCCACAAAGTATGCTGATATCGTTCCTCTTCCTACATATATTCCTGATTGATTAGCCGTAGTTGAACGGAAAACAATAACATCGCCCTTGTCGAAATCAATATCCTTATCAGCAGTAGCAGATATACCGTGTCCGTTAGTAGCAACAGTAGCGGTTATTGTAGCATTGGAAACTGCTGATTGAGTTGCGTTGGCAGCAGTTGCTTTGTATATCTGAACAGTTGCACTGTTACCTGCGGTTTCATTACCGTCATTTGCACAGTTCAAGTGCAAGAACTTCAACGTGCAGTCAACAGGTAGTGCAATACCTTCGTTCTTTGAGTTAGTAGAAGGTGCATCTCCTATATCAGCACCGTTACCGAAAGACCAATGGAAACCGTTTGAAGAACCAACATTCAGTTGCCAGTTGCTTTCCTCTGCTGTAATGTAGAAAGAACCAGTAGTGGAAGAACCACCACCACTTACTGTTGTGAACGATAACGACCCACTACCATTGGTAGTTAGAACCTGTCCATTACTACCATCAGTAAGTGGGAATGTGTATGTGTTGTTGAAACTAATCTTTCTGTCAGGGCCAATCCTCAAGGCTTCTACTGCATTCTCATGTCCTGCTGAGTCTCCTGTTGCCAATACTATTCCTGACCCCGAAGCGTTGGTTGCCACTGAGTTAGCGATAATCAGTGTGTTATTGTCAGTTGAATCATTATGGAAGACATCAGATGAATGTCCAATAGATGAGTGAATTGTAGTACCATCTAACATGAAGTCTATGTATGGTTGGTCTAACTCACCTGAGTTGTCTGAATCTGCTCTTAGTGATAATACTGCATCTCCTGCACCCCCACTTACTATCAGTGTGCTACCATCCCAAGTAAGATTTGATTCTGCATTCATGCCATCTGTGCCTGTTGCAGTTACGATTCTGTTGTTTGAGCCGTTACTCATAAAGTCAGATACGTCTACTGAAATTGCATCTGCTGCTACATCGATACCAGTTCCCGCACCGATGTTGAGTGTAGCAGAACCACTAGTTGCACCACCAGTCAGACCGTTACCCGCTACAACTGCGGTGATATCACCACTACCACCACCCGCAGTTACAGCAACTCCTTGTATAGTAATGGCATTTGCTTCTAGTGTGCCTCTGAAATGTGCATCCTTGAACATTTTGCTAGAACTTCCCAAGTCTACATCATTGTTAGTTTGAGGTATTAATCCTCCATCAAACAAATTAATTTGTTGAGTACCGTCTATTGCAAATGTAATTTGGTTATCTGTACCGAAATCAATTGAAGCACCATTAGCAGCATAACCTATTGCTAAACCTGTATTAAAGACAGAAGTAATGCCTGTTTGTGCAGCCGTTATTGCTACGTCATTTGCATTAGCAGTTATGCCAGTACCACCAATAACATTGACTGTTACTGCTCCACTACTTCCCCCACCTGTTAATCCAGTACCAGCAGTGACTGCTGTTATGTCTCCTGCTACTCCAACAAGGTCAATCGTACCATCAGAATCCTGATAGGTCGCAGTAATGTTAGTTTCAGTGTTACTAGAGAACATCGCACCTACAATATCTTGAATCGCTTCTGTTGTTGGAACATCACTTGTATATGCAACAGTAGAGGCAGTTCCCCAATCAGAAGCATCTTGGTCTGCTCGGTAGTGATAGATTCTCTTTGTGCTGTTCTTAGCGAATGCCAATAGGTTTGCATCTCCACCTGTATGTCCTGTGAATGTGTCCA
>MDSV01112863.1_pt1 | contig 12594 bp, 6 predicted proteins | sample 810851 | NCBI WGS metagenome assembly MDSV01 (sample SAMN05326640, study PRJNA326480) | marine metagenome | isolation source: seawater | place: Atlantic Ocean: North East | collected 2012
GATGATGACTTTATAGTTAGTGACCCAGATTCAGTTCAATATATAGATATCCCAGGGGTATACACGGGTTGGAATCCCGGTCAAATCTATTATATCTTTTCATCAAATGAGGACCATCAAGAAAAAGTACATGGGCTTTCACTTGGTGTGGGGTATAATTTTGATAATGGTCTAATTTTATCAGGGAATTATAATTTCGTTGATGAGGTTGGAGAAAATATTTCCTACACTCCAAACCGTATACCAGGTGCAAATGTAGGCACAGGCAGACCAAAGAATAGATTTAAACTATCAATTAATCATCCTCGTGCCATAAACGATAATATCGGATATGCTGTGAATGCAAGGTACACAGAAAAATATTGGTATGATAATTTAATTTGGTATGGTATAGGTGAATTAGGTGGAAATCTAAATGTTGATGCCCAAGTCTCCTATATTTTGAAAGAGTATAATATGCTTTTAAAAGTGGGAATAAATAATTTGCTAGGCCAATATTATAATACGTCTGTTTTGACTCCTCAAATTGGTTCAACAATATATCTCTCTCTTGAGTATGACCAGCTTATCAAATAGCCTCTAGTTTCTCATCATATTCTTTTGACATCAATCTCCAGTCGAACTTTTCTGATATGGATGCTATATTATGTACTGCTAAGTCATTATAATTTTTTATTGACCATATGATTTTTTTAAAAAGCTCCTCCTCCGTTTTATAAATATGAGCTTTGTGGAATATCTCTGGAATTAATTCTGGATAAGTCAAACGGTTTGGTAGAATAGGCCAAACACCACAATAGATAGCTTCCATCACGCTTCCGCCAAAGAATTCTTGGTTTGAAGTAACCGGAATTATATGTGACTTCCACAACCACTTTGCATATTCTTCAAAGGAATCTAGATAGCCCCAATGTACTATCTGATTTTTGAATTCTTTTTTTGATTCTTCAAAAACTTTTGGAGATTTACTGAAATTCTCGCCTAAAATGACCAGACCAAAATCATTGCTTTCGTTTTTCACTCTTTTTAAAACACTGAAGAAGGATTTTGGATTTTTATCATATTCCCAACGGTGATTCCATAAGATATTGGGCCTAGAATCTTTTCTCAAAGCATATTCGCGAAAACGAGTAAGATCCATTCCAAGGAATAAAACCTCTGACTTTTCTTTAATTATATCTATCGTTCCGAGCTCTTGATAATCTGGAAACTGCTTTAGAAAAGGGTTTAGGGCATCTAAAAAAGATCTCATATGAAATTTCGAATTAAAAAACACCCTATCTGCTGCAAGAGCTGAAGAATAATTAATAAATCCGTAGTGGCTATCTCGTTTGTTTTTTATGTCCCTATCATCTGGAGACCAAGGGTAAGACAGTTGATTTTCATGAAAGTAAAGTGCTGTTGGGATGCCATTTGATTTATCTCTGGTTAATGATAAAAAAGTATTTAGATCAAGCATGTCGGTAGCAAGGATTAAATCTGGTAACGAATCCATGGCATCAAACATTTTTGCCAACGTTATCGCACCTCCATGCATTCTCCATTTCCAGAATTGTCCTTTTATGGAGAGTATCTTTATGTCATGAGAACTATGTCTTTTGTAGCCTTCGGCCCATTGTTTATGAGATCCAGTGAAATAAGGCTCAATGATAAGAATTTTCATATAAAAGTGATTTGAAGTGCCCGAGAATCGATTTGAACAAGCATACCTATTAAGACACACTGACCTAAAGAGTGGTCGCATACCAATTCCGACACCCAGGTAATCATCAGACTAAGCTTCTATTTTTTTTTGATGATTACAAAAGTCATGTCATCTTGTAATTCTGCAGTATCACCCAACCAATCATCACACATCTCGACCAGCCCATTTTTTATATCCATAGCTGACTTATCTGACAATGACTTTATTAAATCCAATGTACGCTCATAGCCAACCATCTCATTATTTGAGTTTTCTGCTTCAGGGAGACCATCAGACATCATAACAAGAATATCTCCTTTGTCCTTGAATTTAATCTCCTGTTCCATATGAACTGCACCTTTAAAAGAACCTAGCGGTAGCGCACCAACTAATATTTCCTCCAATTCACCTTTCTCCGCAGAAAAATAATATGCTGGTGGCATTCCTGCAGATGAGAAACGTATTGAATCTTCTCCAATATTTGCAATATTTAGACACATTCTATTTAAGCCAATATTCATATTTAGTAGTGTCTTATTTAGCGAATCAAGAGTTGGTACTGGGTCTTTCTCCACAAGTGAACTCATTGCAGTTTTTGTTATGGAAACAACATTGCCTGAGGTCAGACCGTGTCCAGTTGCATCACCACATATTGCGACCCATCTTCCATCTTCTTTTTGCATAAAATCGAAAAAATCTCCTCCGACTTCAGTGGCAGTCTTTTGAAACCCAACCATCTCATAGTCATCAGTAACGGGCATTTCACTCGGCAACATCGCTTGTTGAAACTCTCTTGCTTCTTCCATTTCTGCCTGCTGACGCTCTATTTCTGCCTCTCTAAGTTCTTCAGCCTCTTTACTCTTTCTACGGTAATTAATATAAGTAACAGTAGAAAATCCAATTAAGAGCAAGATACTACCCCAAAATGGAATAGCAGTTTTTGGATCTAGATACCATACACGACCGATATTAAATGGTACCGTAACTATTTCAGAGAAAGCCACTCTATTATCGACAGCTTGTATTTGAAGCTGGAAAGAACCAACATCCTGTGACACATATGAAATTTGTGGTGAAACCGATAAGCTTGACCAACTACTAAATTCTGGATCACTGATTCTTTTTGTCCTATACCTAAATTGTATTTCAGCATCGGAAGGATTATAAACCATGGGATTAGGAGTCAATGTAAATCTATCTTTTAAAATACCTTTAATGGGCTCCATCTGCTTATCAAATGAAAGTTCTTCACTAGGTGTTAGTATATCTGCCATTTCTAAGCTGAACTTTTGATTATTCGTTTTAAAGATTGAAACCCCAGAAGTGCCGCCAATCATTGTGGTATTTTCATCAATTGAGACGATTGAGCCCACGGTATTGCTATTTAAGCCATCAGATTCTCTAAGGGTAAACCACGTATTATCGTAAAAACAGCTTACTCCACCTCCAAATGTTCCTGCCCACATTCTTTTCCCATCATTATATAAAGAAAACATCTCATTGTGGGCAAGACCATCTGAATCGCGAATCATCCTGAATTGATCTTGTTCTAAAACACCAATCCCCGCGGATTCAGTTCCTGCCCATATTTCTCCATCAAAGCCATTTTCCAATAAGATTACACGCTTATCGTCAAGCCCATCGTTAAATAGTGTGAATTTCTTACCATCAAATTTTGCGACGCCAGCTTTGTAACAAGCAATTATTAGTGTTCCATCGTTCAACTGAGTTATGTCCCTAATTGAATTACTAGGCAGACCATCCTGAACCGCATATGTGTAAAACCCTTTTTTATCAAACTTTGTTAATCCCGACCTCTCCGAACCAATCCAAATTCTAGAATCATCTCTGTCATCTACATGTACTGACGTAACTAATTTGGATGGTAAGCCATCTTTGCGTGAGTAATTTTTAAATACAGATCCAGATAATTTGGAAAGACCATTGGCAGTTGCAACCCACAAGTTGCCACTAGAGTCCATATCTAGATCTAGGATCATATTTGATGGCAGACCATCGTTTTTGGTGTAATGCTTTTTTATTTTATTTTTTTGATATAAAAATAGACCATTTTTCGTAGCTATATATAACTTGTCCCCATGTTTCACTAGATCAAAAGTCATTCCTCCAACATCTAAACCATCTTTAGAATTTAATGTGGTAAAAGTTCCTGGATTGTGAAGAAATAGGCCCATTCCAAATGTGGCATACCATATTTCATTTTCTGAAATGACTTCAATATCTCTTACGGCGGTCTTACTCAAAGGTACGTAATCTTTACCATCAGGGCTTATCTTTTTAAGAGCTCCCTTGTTTAGGTAGTAAAAACCTTTTTTTGTTCCAACAATTATTGAACCATCTGATGCTTTATCGAGACTCAATACATTGATATTTTTGATTAATTTAACATTCCTGTTATTCTGTCTGCTCCATAGGCCTTTATTGGTACCAAAATATTCAATACCATCATTAATATGTAGTGCTTGTATCTTTGCACTTGAACTTGGGAATATTATTTTTTCTGATATATATTTATTTCCATCGAGCTTTATAAGGCTCTGATCAGAGGCAAAATAGGTATTCACATTATTAGAGAATACATCAACAATTTTTGCATTTGGAAACCCCTTACCCATAAAGGAGGTGTTATTTCCATCATATATAATATTTTCCAGATTCGTAGATATGAAGATCTTATCTCCGATATTTTCCATTGTGTTAACGTTCGAGCCTTTTACAAACTTTACTTTTTCAAAGGTATCATCCTTTAGGGTATATACGCCTTGACCAGAAGTAGCTGCAAATAGGCGTCCATTTATATCAGTTACTTTTATGATGTCAGTTGAAGGTAAACCGTGAGAAGCACCATATTTCCTTGTATTGCTTCCATCAAGCAGAGTGACACCATTTTGAGTTCCTATCCAAACTCTATCTTTTTTGTCCTTGTAAACATCAAATATATAGTTGCTTGAAATTCCATCCGTATACAAATATTGTTTCCAAACTCCTTCGGAGGGGTTACCAAAAATAAAACCAACCAATATAGTTGAATGAGAAAGAATTAATTTTGTCTTATTAAACATTACTTATTTTCCAATGCGTTAGATTTAAAAGTTATTACTTAGTGCTTTTCAATTAGTGACTCCAGTGCCACCTTATCCTCTGAATAGAATTCTGCATATGCAGCAAGGCCCATCATTTTTAACTTTTTTTCAAGGTGTGAATCAACATTTGTAAAAAATAATTTTCCAGATTTCTCATTTATTGATCCAATCAGACTAATCAATACCGACACACCATAGTTATTTACTTCAATACAAGATTTGAAATTGATAATAAAATGCACAAAGTCTTGTGCTAATAAATCATCAATGATCTCAATCACCTCTTTAGCGTGAAAATCATTAAATGCCCCATCCAACTTGATGATTGCTGTCGGCTGTATTTTCTCAACTGCTGTTGTTAATGTGGGATTTGGCATGAACTAATTTCTATTTTATGGATAATTTGGATTATTTAACACTTCCTCAAAGGGTACCGGTAGGTAGTGCCAAGTTTCACTATCAGGCAAATGCCAATTGAGGATATCTGAAAATCTATTTTGGTCGATAAGTCTTTGCCCTTGACAGAATAATTCCTTATCTCTTTCATGTAAGAGCACCTCATAATCAACACTTGTGAGTAATTGCAGGCCATGCGATGATCTAACTGCATTGATAGCATCGATAGCTGTCACACTAACAGATTCGCCTCTTAGTGCAAGTTCTGCAAGAATGAGATGGGTTTCCTTCCAGTCAATAATGGGTACTGGTGAATCTGCAAACGGATATTTCATCTGAAAGTACCTCGAGTAGCTTTGGCCGGGCGTCATTGCAGCAACTGATAAAGGTATACGAACAATTTCTTCAGGTTCAAGCGGTCCATCATAAATACCATTGCCTTGCCCTACATCCGCTCCAATGATTGCACAATCTGTAAAAGTCTCTGTTGAGTCCCAAACGCCATTACCATTTGTGTCTTCGAAATCCTCTCCTAAAAAGTGTTTAAACCTGGAGGCTAGTGTATAGCGTGTTCTGTTACTTCCTGCTTCATACCAATACCAATTTGGCCATGGGTCTTCCTCACCTGGAAGTGCATTAAGAGATTCATCACTCTGCTGAAGACCCAACAAAACGTGTTGAGCTGCAGCATTGTAATTACCCTCATAAAGGTATTGTCTACCTAATAGGGAGTGAATGATTTTTTCTTGATGATCATCTGCATAGACCATAGCAGAATCGAAATATGCTACCGCCATTGAATAAAGTTCACCTGAAGGCAGAAAAGCACTCTCGTTTAGTGTTGCTCCACCATCTCCAGGATAGCTTGGTCCGTTACCATAGTACGTACCAAGCAAGTAGCATGGAAGCGCTTGGTATAAATATGCAGTGTAGTATCCATACCTTTCAGATGATTCATCACCATCCATCAGATCTAATCTCAATTTTAATGAATTAGCAGATCTCCAAACCTTAGCAATTGCTTGGTAAGGAGGGGCATACGTCCCTACTGTGGGGTCGTAGCTTCCATTATCGAGGTATTCTCCCCTTACATCCGTTGAACCCTGCACTTTACCATCATTGACTAATGCATCTGACAATAAATCAGCCCATAGAGAAACATATGTATGAGCACTAGAATAGTCATTCAATACACCATTTATAAGAAATGGTATGTTTGCAGGATCATTTATTTCTTCATCGGTCACATAAGATATAGATGAGGATGTATTTTCAACAAACGATTCACATCCAGAGAAAATTAGTGCTAGGTATAATGAAATATATATTTTTTTCATGATCTAGAACCTTACGTTAATTCCAAAATTATAAGTGGTAGGATATGGCATCGTATGAACCTCAACGCTTCTATAACCATTGCCTGTAGTGCCTATAGGGTCTGTTATAGCACCTGACATGTTTAACTCAGGATCTACACCAACCGTGCCTTTTGCTCTCCATAGTTTTACATTATTTGCTGAAACAAATACTCTTAAACCAGATATTGCATTATCTAATTTAAGTAGAGGCAAAAACTGGTCTAGCCTTACACCCATACTTATCTCTCTCAATCTTGTGTAGCTACCATCTTCAGTATAGTTTGACGAAAATGCAGGATGTGCTTTTGCAAACTCATCAGCTGTTTGCAACCATTCATCCTCCCTACCTGGAACAGCAATTGGCAAAATTACCGCGCCGTCAGTCGCCCCAAAAACATCATAATCAATGGTGCCCACTATTTCTTCATCCTCTACAATAGGTGTAACCTGTCTTGTCATTTCAGCAGGTATAAGGTTCATCGCAGCGAACAATCCATCCAACCCAAGTTTTTGCATCGAGCTTAGCCAACCAATATGACCATTGTTGTTAGGTCCAGTAGCCCACCACATTCCTCCTACAGCAGCAGAAAACCCTGTTTTCCGCTCAAACAGCATAAAAAAGTCAAATAATTTATAATCAACATTTACAGAAAAGTTTCCTGTATGCTCAGGTACTAATCGTCCTATGTAACCCTCTTCTTCTAGCCTGTAACCATTAACTGGATCAAAAAATGGAACGGAACCCTCAAGTCCTAAAAGTGCGAGATCAAAAGTGTCAATCTTTGCGCCATTGACTTTTTGACCCCATAAGGAATATTTTGGGTAACCTTCTCTAATCGTAACAAGTCCAAAATTATCAAATACTGGGTCCCCCATTTTTTTAACGGTATTATTATTCCAGCTATATGAAAGACTCATGTCCACATTTAAATCTTTCTTTTTTATTGGAGAAGCTCTAAACAGCGCTTCAAATCCTTCCATTTCCATGCTACCAATATTGTCTGGCCGTGCCAAATTTCCGTAGCCCAGTGATGGAGAAAGAGGACGATAGATTACAGAGTTTTCTGCCCATTGCTTGTAAGAAGATAATTCTAGCGAGAATAGGTTTTCCCAAGTCATATCTAGCCCTAGCTCTAGTTCCTTAATTCTTTCAGGTTCGATGTTTGGGTTACCAACTCCAGATATTGTTGCACCCGATCCATTTCCTCCTACACTACCCGACCAAAGAAGGTTCTGACCGTCCGTGTGAGCTGGCAAGACACCGCTCTCACCGTAGGCTGCTCTAAATTTGAGCATTTGAAATTGAGATGGGATAAAACTGAACTTATCCAATCTTGTGGAAAACCGCATTCCGGGATATCCAATTGATCTAGATGATGAACCCAATGCAGAACTGTAATCTTTTCTATAACTTAACGTCAGAAAATATTGGTCCAAGAATGACATTTCTTGTGTTAGGATAGCACCTGCATCTCTTGCATTACCTACCCACTCCCCGGCGACGGTGATGTTAGAGCCTGAGCCAATATCTGTTACCGCGTTTTGTCCAAAGGAGTCTCGAGCAATCTCCAATCCTTCCCACTTCCTATCAAAAAACTGAGCTGACAAGCTTGAAGTGGCAACTACTCGTCCTAATCTGTAATTATATGAGGTGCCTAGATCAAAGATTATGTTCCTTTCATTTGAACTTTCAATAGCTTTTGTGCCATCATTGAAAAGTGCATAATTATAGCCAGCTGGGAATAAATTACTGTTTTGTCGCTCAGCATCATCAAAGCCTAACTTGGCATATAGCTGAAAAGTATTCAAACCAAAACGGTAGATGTTATTAAATGGGTAATATTTAATTGATGCAGAGCTAATCAACCTTTTAGTTTTGAAATTTATTCCCAATTGTGAAATGGACGTACTATCAGACTCTTGCCAAGGATTAAAGGCAACTAAAGTATTATACGAGACACTGTAAATATGATTATCACTTGGTGGCATGATTGCATCAATAGTACTGTACGATGTATTCAAACTCAAAGTTAGGTTATCCTGAGGCATTATATCAAAATTTGCTCTCAGAGTATTTCTGTCAAAGTAGTTTTTATCTTTCCAAATTACCATTCCTTCCTCATGCCTTCTTGAAATAGACACGAAGTGCCTAAAAACATAATTGCCACCACTCATACTAAAGTAGTTATCATTAATGGCACCATCTGATAATAGATTGTGAAATAGATCTCTATTTTGGAATCCATCATTCACTTTAAAGTTAGGACTGTTTCTTCCAGAGGTGAATTTGTAGTTAAATACAGGGCCATCTTTACCGATATTACCTTTTTTAGTTTCAATAAAGACTACACCGTTTGATCCGTTAGTACCATAGCTGGTAGCTGCAGCAGGTCCTTTTAAAATCTCAATATTCTCAATGTCATCGGGATTGAAATCAAGCAATGTTGATATTCCCTGTCCACCAGTAGTAAGAGCGTTAGACCCTGTACCACCAATTTCATCATTAACTACTCTCATACCATCTATGTAAACAACCGGCTGCTCATTTCCATTCAACCCCCCGCCTGCTCGCATGTCAAACCTGAAGCCTCCGCCAACTGTTCCAGAAGCTTTTCGAATGTCAAGTCCACTGACCTTTGCCATTAATAATGAACCAAAATCAGTGTAGGAAGTGGATTCGTTAAATTTTCTTGGTTTTAGCCTTGTCACCGCAACCTCCGAAACCTCCACCGAACGTTCAGATGCAACCCCAGTAACAACAACTTCTTGACTATTAAAAACATCTTCTTCGAGCTCAAAGTTTAAACCGACTAATTCATTACCCTTTATAATATCAAGATCTAAATCCTCATCCTCTTCAAGACCCATTTTATCAAGATAGGATTGGTCCACATCTGAAGCACTTTCTTTGTCATATGCAGAAATATAAATGGTTCGATTTTCAGATCGATAGCCTATATAATCACAAACAAGAGTATACTTTCCTACAGGAATACCCTGGATCTGGTAGGTACCCGCAGAATCGGTTGAAGCACCAAAAGAGGTATTAAGAAGATATACATTAGCTCCCCAAAGTGGCTCCCCTGAACCATCTTGGATACTGCCCTGCACAGATCCATCGTCCGCAAATATTATTATTCCAACTAAAAGGAATAAGATGGCAAAAAACCTTTTCATTTATTTTCTCCGTTAAATATTCTAATGATTATTATAATATTTCAATTTGTTCCTAAAAATTATATCCTGTCTCAAGAAGAAAGTACCTTGGTATTTTTGGAGACAGAGGGAATGTTGGAGCCTGGGTTTCAAAAATGTTTTTGATTGAGAAGCCAATATTTATTTTACTGTTCAATTCATATACTAGATCTATATCAGAATAGATTTCTCCTCCAATTTGTCCAGGATTGATGAACCATGATTGACCAACTTGCGCTTCTTCGCCCTTACCTGCTTCCGTAGCCTCAAAATATCCACTTACAAAATCATATGGTGAAGTACCTTTAATGGTGATCATCGTGGTCAGACCTTTTATAAAGCTATCAAAAAGTGTCATCGACAGAGAGCCTTTAAAGTTTGGTGTATTACTGTAAATATTTACATAATCATAATAATCAATATAAATGCTATCAGAAAGGTTTCCTTCGTATAGATAGTTTAAATATCTCTCTCCCTTTTTTCTGTTATCAACAAGATCATCATCATTGAAGTATGAAAGATTCATGCCGATCTCATATTTATCTTGAAGGTGTCTCCAACCAGTTTCAAAACCAAAAAATGAAACATCAAGAGGCACCGTAGGGTAGGTCAGGGCATAGGTGAAAGGTGGAACAGGGTCTGGGTCGATGAGTTTATCACCATAATTTATTTGTCTTATTCCATCAATTGGTATTGGATTAGGGAATGCCTGAACAACATACACCCAGCCAGGACCAGTGGCACCAAATACCGTTAATGGACCTTTAAAATTCTTATATTTCCCAGCATAAAGGTTACATTCAAAAAGATTTTTACTATTAATAAGACCAGTATATGCTAGCTCGAATGACTGATTTTCCTCTAATTGCAAAGGCTCAATATATTTACTAGTAATCAGTGAATCAGTTTCACCATATATACCATCACCATCCATATCTTTAAAATCTAAAACAGTAAACCCATCAGAGGAGCCCATGGATACTGCGTCCATAGTCCAATCATAAGGGTATATACCTCCAAGAATAGGGTCAGGGTCGCCCGCTTGGCCATTTGCAATATTTCTTTGACCAGCATAGACATTTCTTTCTAAAAGTGTTGGGGCTTTGAATCCTGTACCAGCTATTAACTTAAGACTGCCATTAAGAAAATTCTTTCTTACTAGTGATGCTCTTGGAGAGATGCTTTTTCCATAATATTGATGATTATCAAAGCGGATAGAGGTGTTTATTGAATATTCATTATTGATTAAAAAATCAATTTGCCCATATAGACCATACCTATATTCATTAATATCTTTACCACCAACAATACCAGTTATTGGACTTTCTCCTTGATCATTTATGGTTGTTCTATCAGTATCGGGATCTTTGGATTCATAATCAAACCCTGAAACAAAGTTCAACCTGTCGGTCAATTTATTATTGTATTGATAATCTACTATATAATCATCACTATTGTATTTTAACCACCAGCCAAGACCATAATCACCATATTGATCAAGGGCATCTTGCCATGAGAGGCTTGTCCCGTCAGAATTTCTTGCTATGACCTGCATCAGGCCAAGGGTTACCCTAAATGCTGCATCAGCCACTTGATTGATTGCAGTGGCTCTGAAAAAGTGATTATTATTATTGAAGCTAAATCCATATTGATGCCTTTTGAGATCTCTATTGTAGATAGGGCCAAGACTACCCATAGCATAACCACTACCTCCTACATAATTATAAAAAATGGAAAATTCATTTTGCCTGTTTAATCTGTAGTAAATATTTGTTTTTATTTGATTTTTTCTCATCTCGAGTGGATCATAAAGATCCTCATTCAAATACAAAGTATCACCCACTACCCAGTATATTTCATCATCCTTATTACCATATGGTAATTCGGATGCAACTTTTGTCTCCCCACTTATATCAATTGAAAATTTATCAAAATTCTTAGCAAATCTTGCTCCCAAACGCGGGTCATTTAAATTCGATATACTAAAATTAATCTCATTTGTTTCATCAATCATTGGGTGCTTTGTGATGATATTCAATAAACCCTGCGAGGCATCTGGGCCATATAATGCTGCTTGGGGTCCAAACAATATCTCTAATCTAGATATAGCTTCTTTTGGAGGACCAGAAATTAATGAGTAAACCTGACCTGAGACAGATTCACCAAGATATAGTCCATCAGCAAATTGTCTAAATCTTGTACTATAAGCGCCATCAAATCCCCTTGCATTGATCTGGGCACCTTGAAGGCCATAGTAGGTAACATCAACGCCCTTTGCATTACTAGCAAGCCTATTAAAATCAGTAATCCCTACTCTTCTCCTGATCGTCTGCTGATTTACAACTGATACTACGCTGGGTGCTTCCGTAATCTTCTCTTTTTTTCTTGAGGCCGATACGATAACCTCGTTGAGTCCTAAGGATGAAGCTTCCAGGATAAAATCAACATTACTTAGTACGTTTCCCTTGATAATATCAGATGAGTCATCATCATCAAGTCCAAGTTTAGCTGAAAAGTTTGATCCAGAAAGCTCTTCTGAGTCTTCATCGCTCTCTGCAATATAAAGATCTATGCTAGCCGGTTCATAACCTATGTAGTCCACTTGTAGTTTATACTTCCCAACAGGTATCCCATTAATAAGATACTTACCTAATGAATCAGTTGTCGAACCCATAGATGTTCCAACAAGGAAAACATTGGCTCCATGCAGAGGATCTGATACATCCTGCACTTTTCCAGAGATTGAACCTTCATTCGCGAAAAGAATTGAAGTGATTAGCAATAAATATAGCTTTAGTGATTTATGCATTTTCCTCTCCTACTATATGATGCATTAATTTACCTATCGAATTTTAAC
>MDSV01013436.1_pt1 | contig 12591 bp, 12 predicted proteins | sample 810851 | NCBI WGS metagenome assembly MDSV01 (sample SAMN05326640, study PRJNA326480) | marine metagenome | isolation source: seawater | place: Atlantic Ocean: North East | collected 2012
TAAAAAAGAAGAATTAATTGAATTAAGAAAACAATTTGAAAAAGAATATTTTGAAAATTCAAAACTTATTAATAAACTTGTAAGAAAGCTCGATAAACTTTTTAACTCATTAAACTACAATTCATGGAAATTTGACCAAGAAAATGGTTATTTTGATACCTCAAGGTTTGCAAATTTTATAGCTAACCCAAATTATTTAAATATCTTTAAATACGAAAAAGAAACCAAAGAAAAAAATACTGTTGTTTCCCTTCTTCTTGATAATTCTGGCTCTATGAGAGGAAAGCCTATTATTACTTCGGCAATAACAGCTGAAATAATAACAAAGGTATTAGAAAAATGTAATGTAAATGTCGAGATTCTCGGTTTTACTACAAAAGAATGGAAGGGTGGAAATTCAAAAAAAAATGGGAAGAAAAAGGTAAGGTTAATTTTCCTGGTAGATTAAATGATCTATTGCATATTATCTATAAGGATGCAGACAACCCATGGTCTAATTGTAAAAATAACTTAGGGTTAATTCTCAAAGAAGGAATTCTTAAAGAAAATATTGATGGTGAAGCATTACTTTGGGCATATAATCGTTTAACTAAAAGACTCGAAAAAAAGAAAATTCTCATAGTTATTTCTGATGGGGCCCCTGTCGATGATTCAACGCTATCATTAAATTATCCAGATATATTAGATAATCATCTAAAAGAAATTGTTGAAAGAATTGAAAAAAAAAAAAAAATACAACTTTTAGCTATTGGAATTGGTCATGATGTTTCAAAATACTATAAAAACGCCTTTGTCATTGATGATGTAAAAAATCTAGGTGATGTGATAATAGACAATCTAACTGTTATGTTAGGTAGTAGATGATATTAAATTTTTAAGACTTTTTATTTTCTAGAATCTTTTTTAATTTTCTAGTTTCGCAGTTTAATTTAGAATTTTTGAGTCCAAGAAGATAATTATCAATACCACCATTTTTTTCAACTGTCTTAATTCCTTTTGATGTAACTTTTAACCTGATGTTTTTATCTAAAATTTCAGAATAAAAAGATGTATTTTGAAGGTTTGGAAGAAATCTTCTTTTTGTTTTGTTAACTGCATGGCTGACATTATTTCCAGACATTGGTTTAACATTTGTTATTTTACATTTTTTTACCATTATAAAATACCATAAATCATATAATTTAGAAAAAATCAATAATCCTTCTATTTATTTTTTAAAAGATAATCACAAATAATTTTAGAGGCTTTATAAATTCCTAATTCATTGTCTTTCATTGCCTCTTGAATATAGTTTACAAACTCTTTATTCATTAAATTATTTTGAATAAATTCTTGAACTTTGAGATTTACAGTATTCCACATCCACTTTGATCTTTGAGCATCTCTATTTATGAAAAAATCTTCATTAGTTTTTCTTATTTCAATAAATTTTAATATATACTCCCAAATTTCTAAAAAACCCTCTGAATTTAATGAGGAACAAGTAAACACTCCCAGTGTTGTTTTTATTCTAGAAGTATTGGTCATATGAGTAGCATTTTTATATTCTCTTTGAGTAATTTCAGCTGTTTTTTTTAACTCTCCATCTGCTTTATTTACAATAATAATATCTGCAATTTCTATTATTCCTTTTTTTATACCTTGCAATTCATCTCCTCCTGAAGGTAATAAAAGGACAGTAAAAATATCAACCATATCATAAACCGCTGTTTCTGCCTGACCAACTCCCATTGTCTCAACAAAAATTATATCAAACCCTGCCTCTTCCAAACAAAGAATAGATTCATAAGTTTTTTTTGCCACTCCACCCAAATGACCATCACTGGGTGACGGCCTTATAAAAGCATTTGAGTTTACAGATAATTTTTCCATTCTAGTTTTATCTCCTAAAATTGATCCTCCAGTTTTTTTTGATGATGGATCTATTGCAAGAACTGCAATCTTCAATCCTTTATCAATTAAATTCATTCCAAAAGATTCAATAAATGTAGATTTGCCTACACCAGGAACACCTGTGATTCCAATCCTAATTGAACCTTTTTTTTTTTTAAAACTTTCCAATAATGCCTCTGAAACTAACTGATCAGATTTTAGTGATGACTCAACAAGAGTTATTGATTTTGCTAGATGTTTTCTAGACCCTGATCTAATTTTTCTTTTAAATTCATTTAACCAATTTTTATCTTCAATTAATGTTTCAGTATTAATTACTTCAGATAAATAAAAATCATTCGGTGTAACTAGACCGCATGTTATTTTATAAATTTTTACAAGGTTTTTTTTTTCTGGAAACCTCTCTCCAGAAATGTATCTAGAAAGCGATACGTGAGAAATCCCAAGATTTTTTGCAAATTCTATATTTGAGATTTTTTTAAATTTAAGATAATCTTTTAATAACATAAATTAACCGTATAGGATAATTTACTACAATATTTTTATAATTTCAATTGCTGCTTCAGGAATATTAGTCCCAGGACCAAAAACTTTGCTAACTCCAATTTTATATAGGTTTTCATAATCTTGGGGAGGAATAACACCTCCGCAAATCACTTTAATATTTTCTGCGTTGTTATTTTTCAATGCCTTAACTAAAAGTGGAACTAAAGTTTTATGACCAGCAGCTAAAGTTGATACACCGATAATATGAACATCATTCTCAATTGCTTGAACTGCAGCCTCATCAGGAGTTTGAAATAAAGGGCCTACATCAATATCAAAACCAAGGTCTGCAAATGCAGTTGCAATTAACTTAGCACCTCTATCGTGACCATCTTGACCCATTTTAACAACTAACATTCTTGGTCTTCTTCCATTTTTTTTTTGAAAATTACTAATATACTCATTTATAGAATTTATTTTTTCTGATGGTTTTACTGCTTTTCCATAAACACCACTTATTGTCTTATTAGAAAGTGTATGCCTACCAAAAACTTTTTCCATTGCATTTGTCATTTCACCTACTGTGCAATAATTTTTTGCAGCTTCTACACAAATTTCTAAAAGATTATTTTTGTTACCTCGAGAAGATTCTTCAATTTTGTTAAGACATTTTTTTACTAATTCACCATTTCTTGATTTTTTTAGTTTCTGTAATGCTGAAACCTGTTTTCCTCTGACTTGCTCATTATCAATTGATAAAATATTAATATCTTGATCTTCAGTTGGTTTATATTTGTTTACTCCAACTATAATTTGTTCACCAGAATCTACTTTGGCTTGCCTTTTTGCAGAGCTTTCTTCGATTCTCATTTTTGGAATACCCATTTCAATTGCTTTAACCATACCACCAACTTCATCAATTTCATTTATCAATTTGTTAGCTTCAGAAACCATGTTTGAAGTTAAATTTTCCACATAATATGAGCCCGCTAAAGGGTCAACTACATTCGTAATTCCAGTTTCCTCGGATAATATCAGTTGTGTATTTCTCGCTATCCTTGCAGAAAATGGAGTTGGCAATGCTAATGCTTCATCAAAACTATTAGTGTGGAGTGATTGAGTTCCTCCTAAAATAGCTGCCATTGCCTCTACTGTAGTTCTTACAACATTATTATAAGCATCTTGCTCCATCAAGGAAACACCTGATGTTTGACAATGAGTTCTTAATGCAAGGCTTTTTATATTCTGAGGGTTAAACTTTTTAATTAATTCAGACCACATGAATCGCGCAGCTCTCATTTTTGCTACCTCCATAAAAAAATTCATCCCAATTGACCAGAAAAAAGATAATCTAGGTGCAAAGTCATCAATGTTTAACCCTCTTTCCAATGCAGATTTCACATACTCCTTCCCATCTGCTAAGGTATATGCGAGCTCTTGAACTTGATTAGCACCTGCTTCTTGCATGTGGTAACCACTTATAGAAATTGAGTTAAATTTTGGCATTTTTTTTGAAGTATATTCGATTATATCAGCCACAATCCTCATACTTGGTTTTGGAGGAAAAATAAATGTATTCCTTACCATAAATTCTTTTAAAATATCATTTTGAATAGTACCCGTAAGTTTTTCAATTGGGCATCCCTGATTTATACCACACGCAATAAAACATGCTAAGACAGGTATAACTGCTCCATTCATGGTCATTGATACACTCATCTTCTCAAGAGGAATTCCATTGAACAAAGCATTCATATCTTCAACTGAATCGATGGCAACCCCTGCATTCCCAACATCAGCTACAACTCTCGGATGATCGGAATCATATCCTCTATGAGTTGCAAGATCAAATGCGACAGATAATCCCATAACTCCATTTTTAAGGCCTTCTTTATAAAATTTATTGGACTCCTCAGCTGTTGAAAAACCTGCATACTGTCTAATTGTCCAAGGTCTATTCGTATACATTGTAGCTCGAGGTCCTCTTGTAAATGGTGGAAGTCCAGGAAAACCAATTTCATGATTAAGGTTTTCAACATCATCTTTTGTGTAAAGAGGTTTAACTTTGATACCCTCAGGAGTCTCCCAAAAAAGATCCTCAAGTTTTTTATCCTTTAACTCTTTTTTTGCTAAATCAATCCAATCTTTCATTTTTTTTTCTGACAAATCTACCTCACATTAGTTAAGTTGCTTCATATAGAAATTTGGAATTACGTTTTTTTTTTTTATTAAATCATCTAATTTTTCTTTATCAATCTTGTTATTTTTATTTACCTCTCTGTGTATACCATCAGTTATTAAAAGTGAGTCAATTTTTTGTAAATTTGCTCCTTTAATATCATTATCCAACGAGTCACCAATAATTAAAATCTTTGGGTTTTTTTTCTTAATTTTCTTATAACAAAATTGATAGATTTGATTATGAGGTTTACCATAATATTCAACTCTTCCTCCAATTTTCTCATAAAATTCAGCTAAAAGACCTGCACATATCATGAAGTTTTTTCCTCGTATAACAGTTTTATCTGGGTTTGAACAAATCATTATGGGGTCAAATCTTACTAAATTCTCTAAAATATCAGTATAATTTTCTAGACAATCTAAATCTCCCCAAGGGCCTGTATTTATAATTATATCAACATCACTACTTAAATGATTATCAATTAAATTTAAATTTAGCCCCTCTATTAAATGATAATCCCTAGGTGGTCCAATTAAATAACAATTTTTATTCATGAACTTCTCTCTCACATTTAACCACGTTATTTCGCCTGATGAACTTACAAAATCATAATAACTTTTGTTTAATCCGAAATTTTGTAATTGTTCTTCAATTACATATGATCTTCTTGGTGCATTTGTAACAAAAATTATCATTTTTTTCTTTTCCTTCAATCTATTCAATGTATGTTCAACATGTTGAAACAATTCTATCCCATTATGGATTACTCCCCATAAATCAATTAAAAAAACATCATATCTATCTTCAATCTCCTCCAACTTTTTTATTTCCAATAAATTAATCATAATTTTTCATTTGTCCCAATAAGTTCCTGTACTTTATCTATCCCTTTCTTTTTTAATATATTACTTAACTCTGATAAAATTTTGTTGACAACCTCAGGGCCTTGAAAAATCAATGAGGTATATAACTGAATTAAGCTGCATCCAAAAGATATTTTTTCAAATGCATCAACTCCAGTCGATATTCCTCCTACACCAATTATTGTAATTTTTCCCTTTGTAAGTTTATAGACTTTTTTAATTATTTGATTACTCAATTCTTTTAGTGGAGGACCGGAAAGACCTCCATTTTCATTTATTTTCCATGGATCTCTTAATGGCTTTGTATCTAAATGACTTCGCCTGATAGTTGTATTTGTAAGAATTAAGCCATCTATAACTTTACTTTTTAATATCACATCAATAATTTCTTCTAAATCTTTATTTGTCAAATCAGGAGATAATTTCACAAACGTAGGTTTCTTTTTTTCTTTTGATATTTTTTTCAGTAAATTTTTAAGATTATTTTTCTTTTGTAAATCTCTTAGACCTGGAGTGTTTGGTGAAGAAATATTAATTGCTACATAATCTGCAAATGGTTGAAGTAGCTTATAAAGAAGCTCGTAATCATCAAAAGGGTTAGTTGAATTTTTATTCTTTCCGATATTAATTCCAATTATTCCTTTTTTTTCTTTCTCTCTTTTATTTAAATTTTCAATAAAGCTTTCTACACCTTCATTATTAAAACCTAATCTTTGAATAACTGCTTCATACTCTGGAATTTTAAATACTCTTGGCTTTAAGTTTCCTTTTTGTGGCATAGGTGTTACTGTACCAACTTCAACGAAACCAAACCCAATGTTCAATGATCCATCAATTACCTCTGCATTCTTATCAAAACCAGCAGCTAAACCAAGTGGGTTGTCAAAGTTTTTACCAAAAACATTTATCTTAAGATTTTCAAATTTTTTTTTTTTTTTATATAAATTTAATTTTAGTGACTTAATAAACAAGTTATGAAGTAATTCTGGTGGAAAAAAAAAAGTAAGTTTCGACAATGATTTAAAGTTCATAATATTAAACATTTATTATTTTAAAATTTTTTACGTTACTTATACATATATGATTATAAAGATGTGGAAAAAAAGAATCATTTCTTGATTTTTCCCACCTTAGGTTTTCATTTATTTCACTAACATCAAGCTTTAAAACAACAACTTCTTTACAATCCTTAAAATGTATCTTTACAGTATCTTCGACTTGTTGCTTTGTTGACAAATGTATAAAACCAGAATCAATATCATTTGAATTACCATAAAAAAAATTTTTTTTTTTAAATTCATTCCATTCGTTTGGTTTAAGAATTCTATAAACAAATTTCACATTCCTATTCATTATAAATTTTGCGTTCAAGTAATTTAATTGTTTCATTAATTCCATAAAACTTAATGAATGAACCTAATCTAGGTCCTTGCTCTTGACCCAGTACAACTTGATAAAATGCTGAAAACCAATCTTTAAGATTATCAAACTTTAATGACATTCCTATCTCATATATTTTTGTCTGAATATCTTCTGCATTATCTTCAGGTAATGTTTTTTTTAGAACCTTAATTAAATCCTCAAAGCCTTGTTTCTCTTTTAAATTTGGTTGTCTATATTTTTTAAAAGGAAGTATAAATTCTTTATAATACTGAACACCATATTCTAGAAGTCTTTCTATTAATTCAGAATCTTCTTTTTTTAATTTCGGATAATAATTATGTATGAATCCCCATAAAATTTCACTTGATTCAGCATTACAAACGCTAGCAAGATTTAATATCATATTAAAACTAATCTTTTCCGGAACCTCTTGATTTATATCAAAATTTATGAACCAGAGAATATTATCTGGTTTTTCTTCATCAGCAATATTTTCATAATTCGATCTATGTTTTAAAAAATCATCTGTTGTTTTAGGAATGACATCAAAAAATAATCTTTTTGCTCTAGTCGGGTTCTGAAACATAAATAATTCTAAACTTTCTCTTGGTGAAAACTTTAACCAATCGTCTACTGAAATTCCATTACCAATTGACTTAGAAATTTTTTCACCTTTTTCATCCAAGAAAAGCTCATAAGTAAAATTAACTGGAGGAACTCCACCGATTTTTTTATTAATTCTACTTGAAAGTATGTATGATTCTATAAGATCTTTACCATTCATCTCGTAATCTACTTGTAAAACTTTCCATCGCATTGCCCAGTCAACTTTCCATTGTAATTTACAATAACCATCAAAAACTGATATCTCCTCTTGTTCATTTGATTCAGGATTAATATATACAATATTTCCTTCTTTCTTATCAATCTCAGTTATTTTTGCCTGAAACACTTTGCCTGTTCTTTTGCAAATAGGTAAAAAAGGAGAATATGTCTCTCTTCTATCTTTACCTAGAGTTGGTAAAACAATATCTAGGATTTCATCATAATTATCAAGTACAGCTTGAAGTCCCTCATTAAATTTGCCTTCCTTATAATAATTTGTAGCTGACTTAAATTCATACTTAAAACTAAATTTATCTAAAAATTCAGTTAGTTTATTATTGTTATATTCTGAAAAACTTGAAAATTTATTAAAAGGATCCGGAATTGAGGATAGCGGCTTTTCAAGATTTTTATTTATCATGTCTGGATTAGGAATATTTTCTGGGACCTTTCTTAATCCATCCATATCATCAGAAAAAACGAAGAGCTCTGTTGGAATATCAGATAAATAATTAAAAGCTTTAATAACCATACTTGTTCTTAATACTTCACCAAATGTTCCAATATGAGGAAGTCCTGATGGTCCATAGCCAGTTTGAAAAATACAAATTTCTTTTTTACTTTTCTCAAACCTTTTTAATAGTTTTTTTGCCTCAATAAAGGGCCATTGTTTAAGTTTTAATTCATTCATATTTGTTTAAAAATTATTTGTGTTAGTTATGATTATCAAAAAAAAAAAATATTAATATACATATTTTAAATGTATAATTTAGTAATTACATTTTTTTCTTGTAATATATCTAAAAAACTATACTTTTGATTATATTATTTATAATTTCTATATATGGTAAAAAAATTAAAAGGTGATACATTTTATCTTACTGGCAATGATGTAAAGTCAGGTTCTGTTATCTATTTAACAAAAGAAAATTGGTCAAACAATTTTAACAAAGCTATTAAAATAAAAAAAAATGATATGGATAAATACCAAAAATTAGCTAATGACTCTGAAGTAAAAGGTGATGTTATTTCTCCATTTTTTGTTGAACTAAATGATGATGGAAAGCTTAGGAAACTTAGAGATATAATTAGAAAAGATGGAATCACTTTCAAAGTTTAATAATGTATAAATATTCTAAAATTGATAAAAGAATTGTTCATAATAGAACGAAGGAATTTAAATATCAGGTTGATAGGAGGCTAAATGGTGACCTTTCAGAGGAAGAGTTCAAACCTCTTAGGTTGATGAATGGTCTCTACCTTCAACTTCATGCCTACATGCTAAGAATAGCGATCCCATATGGTGAGTTATCTTATGAACAACTTTTAAAATTAGCAGAAATTTCAGAAAAATACGATAAAAGTTATGGTCATTTCACTACAAGACAAAATATTCAATTAAATTGGCCAAAATTAGTTGATGTCCCGAAAATACTTGAAGAATTAGCCAGTGTAGAAATGCATGCCATACAAACATCAGGTAATTGTATTAGAAATATTTCATGTGATCACCTTGCAGGAATAACTAAAGAAGAGGTTGAAGACCCGAGGCCATGGTGTGAAATAATAAGACAATGGTCAACATTTCATCCAGAGTTCACATATTTACCTAGAAAATTCAAGATAGCAATAACGGGTTCAAGGAACGATCGAGCTGCAATTGAAGTTCATGATATTGGACTAAGATTGGTAAAGAAAAAAAATAAAATAGGTTTTGAAGTATTTGTTGGTGGTGGACAAGGTAGAAGTCCTTTTGTTGCAAAAAAAGTGAGAGAATTTTTAGAAAAAAAAGATCTATTAAATTACCTCGAGGCAATTTTAACTGTTTATAATGAGCTTGGACGAAGAGACAATATTTATAAAGCGAGAATTAAAATACTGATTAATGAACTTGGTGAAGAAAAGTTAAAGGAATTGATAAATGAGAAATTTAAAATTTTCTCGAAAAAAGAATTATTATTAGACCATAAAAAAATAAAAAAAATTTTAAACTTCTTTAAATCTCCTATCTCAGTTCCAAAAAATTATAAAATTCCAAACAAAAAAAAATATTGAATTTACACAATGGTTAAATCAAAACACACTCGATCATAAGATCAAAGGCTATTCTATAGTATTTATTTCATTAAAACCCCCAGGAAAACCTCCAGGTGATATTTCTGCTAATCAAATGAGAAAGCTTGCAAAATTATCAAAAAAATTCTCATTTGGCGAAATTAGGTCTACTCATGAACAAAATTTAATTTTACCCCATATTGAAAAAAAGTATATATTTAAAGTTTGGGAAGAACTAAAAAAAATTGGTTTATCAACACCCAATATTGGATTAATTTCAGATATAATTTGCTGCCCTGGTATGGACTATTGTGCACTTGCTACTGCCAGATCAATTCCAATATCACAAAAAATAAGTAGTGTTTATGAGGAATATAAAACCCAAAAATTTATTGGTAATTTAAAAATAAAAATATCTGGATGTATTAATGCTTGTGGTCATCATCATGTTGGAAATATAGGTATATTAGGATTAGATAGAAATGGAGAAGAATCATATCAAATAACTCTAGGTGGTTCGGCTACTGAAAATTCAACCATCGGCCAAATAGTCGGTCCATCATTTTCTGAAAATGAATTACTTAATGCTTTAAAAAAAATCATTAAAACTTACGAAAAAAATCGTTCAAAAGATTCAGAAGATTTTTTAACTGTTTTTAAAAGAATTGGAATTCATGAATTTAAAAAAGATTTATATGGTAATTCTTAAAAAAGGAAAGATTTATAAAAATGAGTATTTTTCTATTGATGATTTAGAACTAATTTATAAGCCTAATATTAAAAAACCCCTATTTGATAGTAATATCTGGGAAAAATGTAAGGGACTAGTAAAAGACAAAAAAGCTATTGGAATTAGAATTCCTTCAGATCAAGAAATTGAATTTTTGAAAAATGATGTTATTTTTTTTAATCTTATTCAGTTTGAATTTTTAAGCTTTAAAGATGGCAGACCTTTCACTTTAGCAAAAAAGTTAAGACACGAATTCAATTATGACAAAGAAATTAGAGCAAGTGGAAATATTTTACCTGATCAGTATATTTTTTTAAAAAGATCGGGGTTTGACTCTATGGAAATTAAGGAGTCGAGCAAAGACACTTGGATAAGTTTTTATAATATGGATGAAGGTTTGTACTATCAGCCTTAAGTACTTGTCTGGCCTCAAATATGGGTTTAAGGCCAGATATTAGTTCATATGAAAGTTAGGTTAGGTTGAGAATTAGAAATCCATTCCGCCCATTCCGCCCATTCCGCCCATTCCGCCCATTCCGCCGCCTGGCATTGGTGGCATAGGTTCTTTAGGCTCAGGTATTTCTGCTACCATTGCTTCTGTTGTTAGTAATAAACCAGCAATTGACGATGCGTTTTCAAGAGCTGTTCTAACAACTTTAACAGGGTCAATGATACCAGCTTTAACCAAGTCCGTGTAGGTTTCTGTCTGAGCATCAAAACCAAAATTATTTTCTTTTTGCTCGAGTAGTTTACCAATCACAATAGACCCTTCAACACCAGCATTTTCAGATATCTGTCTACATGGAGATTCTAATGCTTTTCTTACAATATCAATGCCAGCAGTTTGATCAGGATTACTACCTTTAAGTCCTTCTAAAGCCTTAATTGAATAAAGAAGAGCAGTTCCTCCTCCTGGAACAATACCTTCTTCAACAGCAGCTCTAGTCGCATTTAATGCGTCATCAACTCTATCTTTTCTTTCTTTTACTTCAACCTCAGTTGAGCCGCCAACATTAATAACAGCAACCCCACCGGACAATTTTGCCAATCTTTCTTGAAGTTTTTCTTTATCATAGTCAGATGAAGTAGATTCAATTTGTGTTTTTATTTGTTCACACCTTGCCTTAACGTCTGACGAATTTCCACTACCACCCACGATTGTTGTGTCTTCTTTATCAATTCTAACTTTCTTGCAAGAACCTAAGTCATTAATAGTTACATTCTCGAGCTTAATGCCAAGTTCTTCACTTATAACTGCTCCACCAGTTAAAATTGCCAAGTCTTCAAGCATAGATTTTCTTCTATCACCGAAACCTGGTGCTTTAACGGCGGCTACCTTTAGGCCTCCTCTTAACTTATTAACAACTAACGTCGCAAGGGCTTCACCTTCAACATCTTCGGCAATTAACAAGAGAGGTTTTCCAGACTTTACTACTGACTCTAGAAGTGGAAGTAAGTCTTGAAGGTTTGATAGCTTGCCTTCGTTGAGGAGGATAAAAGGATCCTCAAACTCACAAATCATTTTTTCTGCATCAGTAATGAAGTATGGAGATAGATATCCTCTATCAAATTGCATACCCTCTGTTGTTTCAAGAGTAGTATCTCTGGTTTTTGATTCTTCAACAGTAATAACACCATCGCGACCAACTTTATCCATTGCTTCAGAAATCTTTAATCCTATTTCTTCTTCCCCATTGGCTGAGATAGTTCCTACTTGAGCTATTTCACCAGACGAACCGAGTTTCTTTGCTCTGGATTTAAGGTCATTAAGAACTTTGGTGACCGCAAGATCAATACCTCTTTTTAAATCCATAGGGTTCATTCCGGATGTAACAGCTTTTGCCCCCTGCTTAACTATAGCCTGAGCTAATACTGTTGCAGTCGTGGTTCCGTCACCCGCTGCATCAGAACTCTTATTTGCAACTTCTTTGACCATTTGTGCACCCATATTCTCAAATTTATCTCTAAGTTCAATTTCTTTTGCAACTGATACTCCGTCTTTGGTTACTCTTGGCGCTCCAAATGATTTATCTAAAATCACGTTTCTTCCTTTTGGTCCTAAGGTTACTTTAACTGCATTAGCTAAAGCATCGACACCTGCGATCATTAAATCGCGAGCATCTGAGCCATATGATATTTTTTTTGCTGACATAATTTAATCTCCTTTTACTCTA
>MDSV01087447.1_pt1 | contig 12591 bp, 12 predicted proteins | sample 810851 | NCBI WGS metagenome assembly MDSV01 (sample SAMN05326640, study PRJNA326480) | marine metagenome | isolation source: seawater | place: Atlantic Ocean: North East | collected 2012
AAAGTAATTATATACGTTCCAGAATATTATGCTAAAAGAGCATATGATGTCGGTAGAAAGTCATTCGACGATGATTCCGAATTTCAACAATTTTTAAAATCTCCTCAATGGTGGAGAGAAATTAGCGACTTTGATTGTCGCGATGTATAATTTATTCAAAAGCATTATTTAAACTTAAAACTTTTTTAATTTATTAATTTAATTATGTCTATTAAAGAAATAAATCTAAACGAATTCGAACAAGATTTCGAGGTTTCTCATCATAATAAGCTCTATTATGGAGAAGTTAGAACCGATTTTATACTTATTGATAAATTATTAGACCTTATTCCTAGGTCTTTATATTTTCTACCTTATAAAAAATGGCTTGACCCTTGCTGTGGTAATGGATATTTTATGATGTGTTTATACAAAAGATTATTTAATAGTCTTCGTACTTCTTTTCCGGATGAAGATGAACGTCATACTCATATTATAACAAATATGTTGTATATGATTGATATTAACGACGAACATATGGATACTTTAAAAACTGTTTTTGGAGATAATGCGAATATAATTAATGAAGATTTTTTAGAATATGATACAGATAAATTACATATTGATATAATAATTGCCAATCCACCTTATAATTTCCCCAATAAATCTAATGCTATTTGGCCTCTTTTTTTTAACAAATTTATTCATTCTATTCCTGATAATGGGCATTTAGCTCTTATTATACCGTCTATTTGGTTAAAAAAATCACATAATTTTCATAATTTTATAAATCAATTCCATATTTCTGCTTTACATACGATGGGTTCTACTGAAACAAACAAAATTTTTCATTATAAAGCTCAAACTCCAACTACTTACTTCCATTTACATAAAAAACCTTCCGATAATTTTATTAAAATTTATGATGATTCCTTAAAAATGTATATTCAATACCGTAATAATTTAACGATTCCTATGAAAAACCAACATTTCTTAATGACTTTAAAATTAAAGATTAAAAATGACTATATTCAAGCTGTAAAAACAAACCTTGATATTGGTTTTCGAAATAAAACAACCAAATTTTCTCCTTTTTCACACGATATTTACAAATATAAAAATCTGCATACTTGTATTTTAGTGAATAATAATCCAGTTCATAAAATAAATTACTCCGATAAACCTTGTGCTTATTATGGTATTCCCAAGCTTATTCTTTCTCATAAAATGTTCGGTCTTCCTTATTATGATGAGGATGGCTCTTATGGTATTCCTACAAAAGATAATTATGTTATTTTAAATAAATCACACGAAGAGTTCTTAAAATTAGAAGCTATGTTTAATTCTAAATGTATAAGACATATATTTAACTCTTTTAGATATAGAATGTCTAATATTGAAAAAGAAGCATTCGAATTTATCCCTAATTTATCATTATTGAAAGATATTGATTGGGAATTTTTTGATAGTTCTTTTCTTGTTTTTATGAAAGTAGGTTTAGATCAATATCAAATAATTAATCGCTATAAACTACCTACTAAAAATTTTAAAAAAATCTTTATATAAGTTCATTTTCTTTATTTTTTTTATTTATTTATATTAATGCCTCGAAAAAGAGCTTTGTCTGATACAGGAATAGCTTTATTCACACAAGCTTACTTCCTAGAAAATGATGCAAATAAACCCCCCACTGTAGGTTGTTTAAGAACACTGGTTCATAAATTATTTACTAGTGATTATGATATTAAATTAGATGATACAACTAAAAATATGCGTTCTTCTACTTCCAAAGTATTAAGTATGTTATATTCTATTAAAAAAATACCAGAAATTCATAATAATGCCATTAGTAATTTAGTAGCATTAATACTTAGTAATGGTGAAAAAGCCTTAACCAAACATCAAGTTAAATACAATATTGGATTTTATTTGAATCTAGCAAAAAAAGCAATGGAAACTAACGACCATCAAACTGCTTTAATTATCAAAGCGGCCTTAAGCAACTTTCATATTACTAGACTTAAAATTAAACCTAATAAATCTATGAAAAAAACATTGATTTCGCTTGAAGAAAAATATGGCGATTTCAAAAGTATGCATGCAAAACACATTTGTGATATGATTAGATATAAACATGACATTGATTATCTTCCATCTACTATGGTATTACATATGCACCTTTCTAAAAATAGAGCTTATGAAAATGCTTATAGAAGTTTTGGTAAAAAAAGCTCAAATCTTGGTGTTGTCAATTATCAATTACATGAATTGCAATCCATAAAATATCACGAACATAAAAAAACTGATTATGAATTATGTCCTATTTATGAACGTGATCCGATGGAACTTAATGTTATTGAAAATTTCCCTAACAAACCCAAAACTATGAATGAATTTCTCTTTACATTGTCTTGTAATGTAAAATAATTGATTTCATTTTATTATTTTTAAATTTTATTACTAATGAATTGCCTACAAGATAGAATAGTTTGTAATTATATTGGATTGGCCCATTTCAATAACAAAACTTACAATGAAAATATCAAATGGAAAGAAAAGAAAAACTTTAATGGTTGCGTATACGGGTTTCAACAATTCTTACCTGAAAATATTCCTGCTGAAAGCGATGTTTATATGATTGATATGAATAACGAAACCAACCAAATTATGGGAATTGGATTGATTAAAAAACAATTTATACCTGAAAATAGGTCTAGAATATATGATAATATGGAATATAATCGTATTGTTATTAAAAGTCCTTATTATAGAGACCGTAAATTCTTACTTGATAAAAATTCTACTATCATTGAATTTCTTGAAAATATTCTTTTTAAAGGTTATACTCATTTAAAAAGAAGTAGTAATATGACATTATCGTATGAAAGATTAGCATACGCTCCACCAATTGGAACACCATTTAAAACCAAGAAAAAGAAAAAAAGAATTTATAAATGTAGTATTTGTGGATTACCAAAAAAAGGACATATTACAACCAAACTTAGACAGATTAATAATAATAATTTTGATGGTGAAAAATGGGTTGAAATTATATATAATTGTCCTGGTAAGCGCGTTGAACCAATTAGACCTAAATACAAAAACTGTAATTTATGTGGTAAATCTTTAAAAGGACATTCCGGTTATAGACCTTGTGAATCAAAAAAAAGAAATACTGATAATATTAAAAAAGTTTTAATTTATTTGGAAAAATTATTTATTTAAAATCCCATTCTTCTGTATCCATATCTACCTTCCCTGACTTGTCCTACAGTTACTTCATACCATTTTACCGCAGAATATAACACATTTTTTTCTATTTTTACTTCTAAATTTCTATCTTTAAATAATTCCCAATGTTCTGATATTGGCTGATTTGTATAAGCATATTCGCCCCGCCAGTTTTCTGTTCTTCCATCTATTTTAATATATGGAACCGACAAATTGAAATTTTTCTGAAATTTATATAATTCTTCATTACAATACACTCTTATTTTTTCTTGCTTCTCCCATTCTTCGCATAATATTTTATATGTCAAATCCTTTTCACCAGTGATTTTTCTAAAACTTTCAGAACATATTCTTGTATATAATTCATAGACATCATGAACTGCCGTTGCTTTCTTCATTTGTCTTTCCTTTTTCAACAATTTAGTCTTCATCTCTGATTCTGTTATTTCTTTTAATATATAATCAATTCTCAACTTTTTATTGTCTTGGTTTGCATTTACCTTTCTTCTCCAATCATCTAATTCTACATGTTCAAAATGTTGAATTCCTGAATGTCTGTTTGCGAAACCTTGTATTACATCTCTTATAAACTTTAATTCATTGGGAATAACCATATAATCCCAACAACCAAGGTCCATTCTTTCCCTAAAATTTCTCAAATGACGCGTCATTTCCCAAGATCCGGTCATTTCACTGGCTTCTATTTGTTTTATTTCATCCGCATGTTTAAACTTCATCCCTTCCCATTGTTGTATATTTGATAATGTAAGTGCTGATACTTTTAATTCTCCATTGGAACGAATTCGTTTTGATACTAATTGTTTCTTTTTAGCATCATAATAATGTTTACAAGTATCCTTGGTTCTTTCTGTCCTTGATATAAGTCTTAAATTCATTTTATAAAATAATTGTTTTGTATATACATCATTCTGAAATAGCATATCGGATAATTTCCTAATAACACCGTTTTCATCATGTGAAGGTTCAGTTATACCCGATAATATATTTATACGATAGAAAGCACGTTTTAATTCTGTATATGCTGGTAATCCTCCACAAGGCATTGCTGCCCCTGGCATTGCTGCTGGCTGACCTCCAGCATTTATCCATTGGTAATAATGTGGATTATGAACGTGTCCTCTCACCTTTTTCCCTGTTCTCCAAGAAAATGCTATATGACATTGAGTACACCACATCTGGTCGCAACCTGATATTTTATATATAGAACAATGACAATTAGGACACGGTTTTGTCTCTTTTTTCAACGCTTGTGCTGTTAATAATGTATTTGGGTCGCAAGTGTGTTCGGCATCTTTTGAATCACCTTTAATTTCAAAACAATCTTTACATACCCAAACATTACATACACCACACTTCCATTGTGATGATAAGAACCCATTACAATCATTATTAGGACAAGCTCGTTGATATTTATTTTGTTCTTCCTCCTCTTTTTCTATTGACTCGCCATTCATTGCTCTTTGTATATTTCTTTCACGTATCTCACGTGAACGTTTTAACTCCCTAATCTTTCGCTCTAATTCATATATTTTATTATGTTCTTCAGCATTTACTTTTTTCCATTCTTTTACTTTCAACACATTTGCTACTGCTGGCATTGTTTCTGGAAATCTTGCTTTTTCTACCTCAAATAACATCGCTTTCTGGTGTTTCTTCCATTTACCTCTCATAAAACTTGTTAAATTCTCAGCACAAAAAGTATCAGTCCAATTTTTTTTACAAGACATACAGCTTGGTTGTAATTGGTCTAATAGATAAATCTCTATACAATTTCTACAACACTCAAAATCACAAGCACCGCATTGTATTTTCTTTCTTTTATGATTGGTATATTTTTCGCAACATATGTTGCATTCTTGATTATCATCTTGTGATATTGCTACTATAGACGTCATATTTATTAATATAACTATATATTAATAAATTTAATTCAATTTATTTTTTTCGCGACCTTTTATTTTTTCGTCTTCTTTTTCGCGTTCTTTTTTTCTTATATTTCCTTCTTTTTCGTGTTCTTTTTCTTCTTCTTCTGGATCTTCCTCCTTCCTTTTTATATTTTCCAAAAAATCCACATATTTTTTCACACGTTTTTCCTCCCTTTTTCAAGCATTTTTCCATACAAGTGGGGTCTTCCTGTGGCATTGCTACTTGTTGTGGCATTCCCATTATAAACTGAGTTGTTGGTGTAAATCGCCTTGCATTTGTTAATGGTGGATACTTACTGCCATATACAAAATACATATAGTATCCCATATCTCCCATATTTTCATCTAATGATTGTGTTCTTGGACTTCTATAAGACCAAGGTGCACCAGCATTTAAATGAGGATATTTTCCTGGATTTCTTGTATCACCTATTATATCTCTCCATATTCCTTGACTATTATCTCTATGAAAATGTTCTATATCTACATCTTGATTTGATAATGTCTTCCATCTTTCTTGAACTGTCGAACCTCTTGTCATAAATTCAATCAAATAGTTTTCCCAAGCTACACCTAATTCACTATCTATTGCTATTGGTATAGGCATATAATCTCTTGAACCTGTTGAAGGTGTAAATGTTCCTGTATAATGCCTAAAATTAAATTTCGCAAAATAATATGATATTACCATTGTTAATGCTGATAATTTTGTTCCCATATATCCCATTTCATGCCCCATTATATTTGCTAAATCAAGCAATAAAGCTCCGCCTCCTCTAACATTAGAGCATAATCCTTCCACATATAAAAATGGTTCTGATTTTACCATTGGTGTATATACATCTCCTATCTCTGCATTCCACTGTTTCATTGGTTTATAACTAATATCTTTTACTACCAAAAATCCAGTTAAATCATATTTATCTTTCTTTCCTACCTTTCCTAATACAGCTTTTTCACGAATATTTGTTATCTTTTTAAGAAATGACTTCTTCATAGAGGGCTTATCATTAAAGTATTCTGAATAATTATCCATTAAATTTTCATATCTATTTTGATTATGCGTATGAATAGCAGCTCTTGTTTTTATATAATCTTCTAATTGCTCTAATTCTGGTTCATTAGTATCGCCTGTTTCCTTTGATTCTGCTACTGCTATTGCTATAAAAGTCACCTCTTTCATCATTTCTTCTCTATCAAAATAACTACCGGGTAAATTAACACCACAAGGATAACGTCGTTCTCCCCATATATCACCTTTATTTTCATCATATTGTAATAAATTAACTAATGCATGCCAATGCGAGGGAATTACTGGATCTCCAAATCCTGTATGATCTATAATTTCCAATGCTCCTCTAGTATTATGGTCAAAACTTCTCATATATTTTTCTGGATTCTTAATAACTTCATTTGGAAAATGTATATTTTCCTTGGGTATTTCTTCGGGAAATCCATTAAACATAACCGTATCTCCTTTATTTCTTAAATATTCATAATGTCTATTAACTCCCAAATGACCCCAATAAGCATCATTGTCATCAACACTTGCTGTTTTATAAAATGGATTATAAAATATATGTATTCCTGGACTATCTGCCGACCACAATGATAATGTTTGTTCTCTTTCACTTCTTGCCACTTTTTTTCTCGATGTTTTTGATGTTGATCTTTTTTTATCACTTGACATTTTTACTATATAATATATAAATATTCTTTTAAATTATTAACTTTAATAAAAAAGAACTAAAAAATAAGGACTAAAAATTACGCACTATGAAAAAGGCACTATAGACATTATTTAGTTTTTATATAAAATTAATACATATTAATTATATATATATGAGTTCAAATAAACATGATATGACAGATTTTGACGTATCTAATTATCCTATTGAAGATTTATTCGCAATAATGGGTATTTTAGACCAACAACCTTTTACTAAGGCTGAAATTATAGATGAGACACAAAAATACATAGATAAATACGAAAATGACCCATTATTTAAACGATTTTTCTTTGATGTTAGAACTAGATTGTTAAAAGAAAAAGACTATGTTATGGAAGATAATGTATTTACATTCAAAAAAGAAGATGAAGAAGAAGATGTTATTGTCGGCGATAGATACGAAAAAACCAGCGGTTTAATAGATGACGAACATTTGGTTATTGGTGAAATTAGACAAAAATCTACTGGTGGACACGATATTCCTTTCGTTCAAGGTGATAATAATCCTACCAAACGATATACTGTAACTAGAATAGTTAATTTTGATAGTCATTATAGAACTATATTAGACCCTTCTTCTGTTGCTTGTCCTGTTGCTGATCCTAATAGTAACCAACGACTTGATACTCCTACTAATTATACTGCTAATCTATCTCAACCCCTTCAAAATGTTATTGAAATTACCCTTGAAAATGCTGAAATACCTAGTTCTTGGTATGTTTTTAATAGTGAATACGGGACCAATTATTACTGTACTAACCAACAAGCCGACCCTTTCTCTATTCCTAGTGGTAATTATTCTACATCTACACTTCTTATACAAGAATTAAACAATGCTTCAACTGACTTATTATTCTCTTATAATTCTCTTACTAATAAAATTTCAGTTCAAAATAATAGCGCTGCCGCTATTATCATCGAATGGTATAAACCTATCACATCACTTAATCTCTGTGTTGATGGTGGTGGTGTAGGACAAAAATTAGATTGTAATTTAGGATGGCAACTTGGATTTAGACTAGAATCATATACATTACAACCTAATCATACTATCACTGGTGAAGCTATTTTAGATTTACACGGACCAAAATACCTATTAATTTCATTAGATGATTTCCAAAATAGCAAACCAAATCAAGATATTATTTCCATTCGTAGTAATAAATCCAATTTTTCATTACCTAGCTACTATAATAAAAATACGATGGACCCCGGTTGTGATCCCCCCAATTATAATGCTTTTTATCAATCTTGTTCTACTAGACCTGTAAACTATGATTTAAGTCGTAATTTAACTCAAAAACAGTTATATAGCGTAGACCAATTAAAACTCGCTATGACTGGAAAACCTGCTGATAGATATTCTAGTCCTAATTCTACAGATATTCTTCATAAAGTGCCTATTCTCAGAAATATTCAACAGCCTTATGGTAATATTTCATATATTAACGCTCATCCTGATTTATCAAAACGTATTTATTTTGGACCCGTTAATCTATCTTCTTTTAGAATACGTCTATTAAATGATAAAGGTCTTGTTGTAAATCTTAATAATATGGATTGGTCTTTCTCTATCAGAGTCACTCAAATTTATTCTTATTAACTTATTGTATCATACAACATTTATCATATATCCCTTGTTCTATGACAAGCTCTTCTTCTATCTTTCTTATATCTATTCCTTTTCTTACTCCTGGAACACACACGCCTTCTTCTATTTTTTTCATTATATGTTCCGTCATTTTTTCTAATAAATGCTTCGTATTAGCAGTCGTTTTTACTGATATATCATATCCTACCATTCCTAATTCTTCAGCATATTTTTTAAATTCATCTACATCTGCTTTCAATGGCATATCTATCTTATTTAATATTGCTATTAATGGCAACGAATCTCCATCTCTATGTCTTTGATATCTATCATACCATTTTTTCATCTGTTCTTTCCATTCAGATTCTGTTCCATCTACTACAAGAAATCCACTTGCTACTCCTTTATAATAATTTTTTATTATTGGTGCAAAACTCTCTTGTCCTGCTGTATCCCAAAAATGATATTTTATTCTTTGTCCTCCTATCTCCCTTTCCACCGATACAAACTCCACTCCTATTGTCGTATCTGTATAATCATGAAAATTATTATCTGATATTCTCCTAACTAAACTTGTTTTCCCTGAATTTTGCTCTCCTGTTACTATGATTTTAAATAGGTAATTATAGCTCATAATATTATATAAAATATAAAATATAATATTATTTCCATTTATTTTTATTCTAATGAATATATAATTATGACTGAATTTACTTATTTAAAACAATTATTTGATGAATTATGGAAACAAGCTTCAGTTGGAAATACACCTTTAGGTAGGAAAATATATGTCAAAATTGAAGAAGAAGACGAAAAAGAAGTACATTTGTTAAACACACCAGATTTTGTAGAGAACGAATCTCTTCCAGTATTAGAAAATGGGCTAGTATTAACGAACTTGAAATTTGATGATTTGAAAAGTGGTCTTATTAAAGTAAAAGCAAAACCGAATCAAGAATGGTGGGAATACAATAAACGGAGTTTCGAACACGGGGGGAGTAAAAAAACAAAAAGTAAAACCAAAAAACTTGTTAGTCTCTTTTTTAAAAAAAATAAAAAATATAAAAAAAATAATAAAACTAGAAAAGCTAGAATATCCAATAGGTTTGAAGGAAAAACTATTTATAAGAAAAATGATTTCAATAAAAATCCTTTCCCTAATATTTCTCTATTAAAATATAGAACTGTTTTAATGGCTGATAATATGGTTTATGTTTCTTCTGTTAAAAATAAAATCACCAAAAAATTCCTTATGGAAGAATATCGAAAAAGATTAAAAATTCTTCTTAAAAAACACCCCAAATTTAAACGTAAAGTTAAAAATGTTGATAAGCTCCCTCCTACTAAATTGGAAAAAACTTATTTTCACTTTATTAATCTTGAAAAATAATTTAGTCATTCACTACTGTTTCTTCATTTATCATTTGATCTACAAATTCTACTACTTGTTCATTTATTCTATCTATATGTTTCGTTAAAGCATCATTGTTATCTGATATTTGATTCTTTAATTTACTTGTATTTTGTAGTAATATTTTCTTAAAATTACGTATTTGCTTTGCTCTCCCCTTTACATTTTCTACATTCATTTTTGTATTCATTATTTGATATAAAAAATCTACTCCTCCTACTATACTTCTAGGACATTCTGTTACATTACATAAATATAATGCCGGCTTTTTACCATACATTTGCACTTGCCAATCTGATTTTCCACTTACACCCGCATTTAAACTCAAAAATAAACCCCCATCTATTTCTTTCAATTTCATCATTTCTTTCTCAAATTTTTTTACCCCTACTTTTTGCACGTTTTTCTTATCTGTTTTTACTTCAACTAAATATTTCTTCCCTTCATGTGTCATTAACATATCTCCTTTCCCTCCTTGTTGTGCTGTATCTTCTATTTCTGCCTTTGGAAAATATTTTGTAAGCCAACTAGACACCAATTCTTCTCCATCAGCACCTTTATTTGCTGCTATTTTCTTACTTGCTGTATTTGTATATAATTTCTCTCTTATATCTTCCAACTCCTTATTCTTCTCTTTCCTTAAATCTTCCATCTCTACCTTATGTTTTTCCCTTGCTTCATCTATTTTACTAGATATTTCTTCATAAAATGCCTTATTTTTTAATGACAACGCATTTTTTAATTCTTTCGCTTCATCCTCCAATACTTCTATTTTATTTTTATACAGATTTTCTGTTTGTATTTTACAAGTTTTTCTTGCCTGCTCCAGTTTCGTCTCATGATCTTGTATATTTTTGTCTATTATCTCTTCTAATCCCAATTTATCTACCTTCAATTTCTTATTTTTTTCTCGCAATTTCTTTACTTGATCATTAAATCCCTTCTTTTGTTCTCTTATTTCTCGTTGATAATCATTATTCTCCCAACTTTTCTCTATATCTATCTTGTTTTCTATCAATTGTTGTGCTAGTAAGATATTTTTCCATTGTTCTTCTTTTGGTTGTTGTAAAAATTTTACAAATTCTTCACTTGATGGATGATTCGCTATTGGTATATATACTGCTTTCATTCTCAAATCTCCAACCTTTTTATCTTCTCCAGGTATATTTATTATATTAGAATCAACTTGCATTATTTTAATATTTAATTAATCTTTTAAATAGTTTAAATATATTTATTAATCATATATATATGGACGGACTAGCTACTCACAAGGAAAGACAAGATATGATTGTCGAACCCCTTCACGTTATGGTACATCTAGCACTGTTAAATTATTGCCCCGTTGGCACTAAAATAAGTATTTCTAATAATACTCTCCACCTCCAGAAACCCTCTTACGTTCAGGGGGTTGTCAGGTGGTGGAGCAATGATAGTAAAGATGATTTATATTATCTTTTTCATGCCATTCGTAGATTTTACTTATGGTATAAAAATACTAAAGATCTTAAATACAATTATATTCTTGAGACCGCCATCAAAGGCATTGCTAAATTAATAAATACATATCAAACTTGTAATAATACTTCTATTACTCACACTCTCTCTTTATACAAAAACATTCTTGAAATGGAACAACCTGACCTATTCAGAGAAACATCTGATAATACTATTTCTATGGATAATGTTTTCCAAAATGTAACATCATTATATAGCAAACATCAAATTTTTGTTATTTTTAATACTCTTAAAATTCTTGAAGCCGAACAAAATTCTGAATATATCGACCAATATTTAACTTCTTTAGAAACTTTTTTTATCCCTCTTAATGCGGAAATTCGTTCTTGGATACATAATAATTTGAGTTGTTAAAGTTCATCTTTATCTTCTTTAGTAATAGTATTATGATAATAATGACCACCATGAGACCAAGGCACTACTATCCAAGCTTTGTCTATTTCCGTTTGCGTATTATTTAATATTCCACCTAATAATACTGGCAATATTAACGTCAAATATACACATAAATTCTTCTTTCTCATTTTATATATTACCAATTTAATTTTTATTTATTCTTAACTTAATATATATGCCTGTTAATCTTCCAATTTTGAGTACAAGTGAAAGTATTGTTAATAAAATAAACGGTTCGGCTCAAGAAATCGTTACTAAAGTCACAAATAGTGACCTTATAAGCACCGCTGGTAAAGGTGTTGATGGTATTTTAAAAGATTTAGGAGACCTTGTTGGTGTCGTTCCCTTAGCTGGCGACAAGGTAGGATATGTCTTTAAAAAAGGTGGTGAAGCTGTAAAAGTAGTTGCTGTCACTGGTAATAATGTTGTTATTGGTAGTGGTAAACTTGTAAATGGTGTTTTATCCGGTGTCACTGATTTAGTTGTATTAACACTAAGCACTGCTAAAGGACTTATAAACAAAATTACATCTATGATTGGTATGCCTCTTAAACTTGGTGGTAGAAGAAGAAGAAGAAGAAGAAAAAGTAAAAGAAGAAAATCCAGAAAATCTAAAAAACGAAGAAGACGTAGAACCAAGAGAAGACGTAGACGTTAAAAAAATATAAATTTAAAATATAAATTTTTATTTTTTGATCAATTTGTTTAAAGTTTTATACTTTTTTTTGTTTATTAATAGTTCTTTATTAATACTTTTTTTATTTTTCTGAAACAATTTTATAACTTCTT